>JAEEGK010000656.1_pt1 | contig 86206 bp, 79 predicted proteins | sample 8958771 | NCBI WGS metagenome assembly JAEEGK01 (sample SAMN16246547, study PRJNA631951) | gut metagenome | biome: gut microbiome; feature: rumen; material: SC-attached | host: Bos | place: Iran: Karaj | collected 2018-10
TACGTTGGTATGGACCCTCGCCGCCACGGCTTCCGCCAGGGCGATGCCGCTCCCCTCCACCACGATGTCGACGTCGTCGTTGTCGCGGTGCATGAACCAGTCGCGTACATAGCCGCCAATTACGAAGGCACGTACGCCAAGCGCCTCCGCCTCTTCCGTGACGGTTTTGAAGATTATGCTGGTTTCGAGGTCGATCATATTTGGCAAAGTTCGTCGAACGAAGGCATCCGGCTCTGTTGCAGATAGTCGCCGTTAGCGTCGCGGCGGCAAAGATAGAAAAGATCTCCGTTAGTGATGAGTATCCAAGGCACATCCAGCACATAGTTGTAGCGGACAACCTGGTCTATCACATCCATGGTCAGGTTCACGCTGGAGGCCTTGCACTCTACCAGCAGCGCCGGCTTGAGAGCGCGGTTAAAAACCACCACATCGGCCCGGTACTGCCGTTTGTTGTATTTGAAGCCGTATTCCACCGCCAGATGGGTCTCCGGATAGCCGTAGCAGCCGGTCAGGGTGCGTATCACGTGCTGCCGCACACCCTCCTCCGGAGTGAGCTTCACAAACTTCTTTCTGATGGGGTCGAAAACCTGGTCCATATTGGCAAAGATACAAAAAAAGCGTATCTTCGAGGTCACATTGAGCCCGAAGGGCGATGGAAAGTCCCTTCCCCGAGGGAAGGGATTTGAAGCAAAGCTTCATAGCTTCGGTTTAGGGATGGGGTAACGTTATAACGATATGTGCGTCAGGAGAATGTTTCGCAAGCTCCAAGACGCAATAAAAGTACTAAGTGTTATTCTTGCGAAATATGTGAGATGGCCAAGCAAACTATAGATACTTCTGCGCTCGCGGCTCAGCTGGAGGCGGATATCAAGGGCGGCGACATCAAGCCCTTCTATCTGCTTTTCGGCAAGGAGCATTTCTACATCGACCGCATCTGCAACCTGCTGATGGAGAAGGTGCTGCCGGAGGGCGAGCGGGACTTCGGACAGCTGGTCTACTACGGCGCCGACACCTCTGCAGAAGAGATTGTGAGCCATGCCCGCCAGTTCCCGATGATGGTAAGCCGGCAGCTGATAGTGGTCAAGGAGGCGCAGGCAATGAAGAACGTGGAGAAGATTGAATCGTACTTCGACCACCTTATGCCTACCACGGTGCTGGTAATCTGCTACAAGACCCCCACCGACCCTACCAGCAGCAAGAACATAGACAAGCGCACCAAATTCTACAAACGCGCCGCCGAGGTCGGAGTGGTGCTGGAGTGCGAGCAGGTAAAGGATTGGAAAATAGTCGGATGGATAGAGGATTTTGCCCGCAGCCAGGGACTGCGCATGGAAGAAGGTGCGGCATCTATGCTGGCCGAATCCTGCGGCGTAGACCTGACAAAGATTGCCGGCTCAATAGATAAATTGCAAAAGGTGCCGGGATGCGGCGACTACATCACCTGTGCCCTGATAGAGGAGAATATCGGAATGAGCCGCGAGTTCTCTGCCTTTGAACTTGCCGCCGCTCTTTGCGAGAAAAACGCCGCCAAGGCATACAAGATAGCGATGTACTTTGGAGAGAACTCAAAGCGTTATCCGATACAGTTGATAGTTGCATCCCTGGCCAACCAGTATCTGAAACTGCTGCGCTATCACGCCTGCCTCAGTGACCGGATGGACGAGGCGCAGATTGCCGCCGCAATCGGGCTGAATCCCTTTATCATGAAGCGGGATTACACCCGCTACGCCCGCAAGTATCCGCTCAAGTCCTGCATGAAGGCGGTGGCTATCCTGAAGGAATTCGATTACAGGGGCAAGAGCAACGCCCGCGGCGAAGCCACCGACGCCGATATGCTTTCCGAACTGGTTTCCAGATTATTGGCCTGTTAGTTTTCGCTCTCGAGTTTCAGGCCGGGAGTGTGCCAGACCTTCATATCATTCTGAGTACCATACACCAGATAGACTCCGCGTCCGCGGCTTAGCCAGTCTGATGCCATCTTGCGCCCCTTTTCCGGGCCGGCTACCATCAGTGCCGTAGCCAGGGCATCGGCAGTGGCACCGTCCTCTGCCAGCACGGTGGCGCTGAGAAGATTGTGAGTAACTGGCCGGCCGGTAGCGGGATCGATGGTGTGTGAATACTTGACGCCGTCCACCACATAATATTTGCGATAGTTGCCGCTGGTGACCAGGCTGCAGTCGGTAATCGATATAACATCCTGCTTCAATGCTCCGGACTCGTTGTTGCCGTCTTCAGGGCGATCTATCCATACGCGCCACTCGTCACCCCGGGCGCTGAGGCCTTTGCACACCAGCTCTCCGCCCAGGGACACCATATAGTTTTCGCTGCCCCATTCGTCCAGAACCCTGGCCACGACGTCGCATGAATAGCCCTGCGCGATAGCGTTGAAGTTCACCTTGCCACCTTCAGGCATCTGCAAAAATGTTTGTCCGTCAGGACCTTCTATCAGAGAATAGCGGTCCATTCCGACAACCGCCATGGCACTGTCAATGGCCTGCTGCGACGGCATCCTCCCCTCCTTGAAGCCGAATCCCCAGAGGTCGAAGAGCGGGGCGCCGGTGACGTCGAACGCGCCTCCGGTCTCAACCCACAACCTGCGCGAGAGGTTCATCAAATCTATAAAGATGCTATCCAGAGGCGGGTTTTCGCCGTTGTTGACCTTGGTAATAAGGGAGCCCTTGTTATAGCCCGACACCGACCAGTCGATGGCCGACAGGGTGTCGTCTATCGCCTTCTTGAGGCCGTCGGCGCGGGCGGCGTCATCCAGAGAACAGGTCACATAATAGGGACCGCCCTGCGCGAAGCCGGTGATCTGGATGTACGTGGAACGACCGCCGCAGCCTGCCAGAAGCAGGAGCAAAGCCAGTGTAAATGCGCGTAAAAACTTCATATAGTGCAAAAGTATAACAAAAATCTTATTAAATTTGCGTCTTGTATGGGTATGAATATTAAAAAGGTTATCACCGGTATGGTCGCTGTTGCAATGCTTTGCGTTGCCGCAACAGGTTGCATAAAAAACACCGCAACATACAATTACATGAGCGGGAATCTCACCTTTGACCTCCCCGAATATATCTATGCCGGCGATGTCGTAAAGCTTACCGCCCGCGGCATCACCACCCCCGAGGACCCTACCTGGGGCTGGGTGATCACCAAAATCCAAACCGATACCCTTTATACCCGCTCGATAGTCGTCAAGTTCCCCGACGAGCCCGCCGAATACACCGTCAAGGCCCTCGCATATCATCCCGATTATATCACAGAGAGTGTAAAGAGAACCGTCACCACGGTGGACACCACCCATATGACCGGTTCGCTGCAGGGCCTCCCCTACAACACCCAGAAGACCATTACCGACAGCCGCGACGGCCGTGCATACCGGTGGCTTCACATTGGCAGCCTGGACTGGTTCGCAGAGAATCTGGCGTGGAAGGGCGCAGGTGTCGTTTATGCCAAATCAGATGTGCTGAACCACGTGTTCGGCCGCCACTATACCTGGAGCGAAGCCACCGGAGGCAATATCTGCCCCGCGGGCTGGCGCGTTCCCACCAATACCGACTGGGAAAATCTTGGCGCCACCCTGTGCGGCAAGGCGGTTGAATTCGAGTCAGACTGGGACGGCGCGGCAAACAAGGTTACCGCCGATGTCTATTTCAACGGCGACCGCCTCTGGCCCTTCTCCGTCAACAACAAGCACGAAGTATCAGTAGACTGGAATCCCCTCCCCTGCGGCTATCAGCAGACGGGAGACGGCCGTTTCTATGGCCTCAAGACCTACGGAATGTGGTGGAGCGCTTCGGAATATGACGATAACAACGCCTACTACCGCTACATTTACTGGGACAGCGCCGACTTCAGACCGGGATTCACCGACAAGAACGGCATCGGCCTCAGCGTACGCTGCGTGCGCGGCACTCTTTAAGCTTTCTTTTCAGCCGCCTCCTTGCGGTCAAAAGCCTCTATTATCTTGGTCACCAGCGGGTGGCGGACAATATCCTCTTTGGTGAAGTTCACCACGGCTATGCCGCGTATTCCGCTCACCAGTTCGATGCCCTTCAGCAGGCCCGAATCGGCTTTGTTGGGGAGGTCAACCTGGGTGGCGTCGCCCGTCACGATAAACTTGGCGTCGTTGCCCATACGCGTCAGGAACATCTTTAGCTGCGAGAGCGAGGTGTTCTGCGCCTCGTCCAGAATCACGAACGCCTTGTCCAGCGTGCGGCCGCGCATATAGGCCAGCGGCGCAATCTGGATGGTGCCGTCCTCCATCAACGACTGGAGTTTCTTGGCGGGAATCATATCCATCAGTGCGTCGTAGAGCGGCTGCAGATACGGGTCAAGTTTATCTTTCAGATCGCCCGGCAGGAAACCCAGCCTCTCGCCCGCTTCCACTGCGGGGCGCGTCAGAATCAGCCTCTTGACCTCGCGGTTCTTCAAGGCCCGTACCGCCAGGGCAATGGCCGTGTATGTCTTTCCGGTACCTGCAGGGCCCAGGGCGAATATCATGTCGTTGTCGTAATACTCCTTTACCAGCCGCTTCTGGTTTGGTGTGCGGGCTTTGACGCATTTGCCGTCGGAGCCATAGACAATGATATACTCGCTGTCGGGCTGCATCACCACCTTGCCTATCTCCTCGCTGTGACCGTTGTTCTCGAACAGCGACTCCACATCGTAGCTGTTCAGGTTCATCTTGGTCATCTTTTTCTGAATCATCCGGTTCAGTTTCTCCTCAAAGATGGCAATCTGGTCGTCCGGTCCCACCAGATATATTTCGTTGCCACGGGAAGTGGCCTTGATGTGCGGGAAATATGCCGCAAATTGCTCAAAAAGCCGATTGTTGACGCCCAGGATCTCTATCGGATCTATCGCGTCCAGGATTATTGTCTTGTTCAATATTGTGGAAATTTTTGTTTGATTCTATAGTATTCGCGCATCATCTTTTCGTACTGCGAGCGCTGCAGGAAGGCCTCCGGCTTCTGTACGAAATCCTCTATGGGAACCACGGTATAATTGGCCTCCATATGGCCGCCCTTGCCGCACCACAGCCAGGTGACCTTTGGCGGCAGCGTCTCTATGGAGCCGTCCTCCCGCCGTACCAGGGTGGCTATCAGCAGGATGCCGACCTGGCCATAGGTGATGCTCATATTTGATATGTAGTTGCCCAGCGAATAGGCAGTTATGCGACCGTCGACATATTCCACAGCCTGCGGCACATGCGGATGCGTCCCCACTATCATATCGACACCCCATCGGTAAAGATTGTTTTTCCAGCGCCGCTGCTCCGGATGATAGTCCAGATTATACTCCACGCCCCAGTGCGGCAACGCAATAATGAAGTCAGCGCCTCGGTTGCGGGCCCTCTCTATCGCATTCTTTACATACAGAGAATCCATCTGCCCCACCACGTACGGCTGCGGCACGGAGAAACCGTTCAACCCGTAAGTAAAGTTGATGAAGGCGATTCGGAAGCCGCCGGCGTCGATGATGGCCGGATTGGACATCTGCTCGTCAGTTTCGTCTTTGTATATACCGGTATACCGGACAGGCAGCCGGTCGTATGCCGCAAAAGTGCTGTCCAGCCCCCTCCGACCCTTGTCCAGGATGTGGTTGTTGGCCGCCAGGAACAGGTCTACGCCGGCGCCGATGGTCTCCTGGGCCAGCGATACCGGCGCGGAGAATAGCGGATAGCCGGAGAATGGCGTCACCCCCACCGGAAACTCCATATTGGCCACGCTGATATCGCAGCTGTCAAGATACGGTTTGACGTATTTGAAATAGGAACTGAAGTCGTAGGAAGAGGCCTTGGTGCTGTCCGCGCATGGAAGAAGGGCTGTGCGCAGCTGACGGGAATGGGACATCACGTCGCCGATGAAACTGATGCGCAAAGTGTCGCGCTGGGCCGCCTGCGAAGCGGTTAAAAAGGCCATCAGCATCACCAGCACTGTGCATATCTTCTTCATAAGTACAAATATACGATTTTTGTCTTTACTTTATTAATGACTACCTTCGCATCGCTATGAAACTTTGTCGGATTCTTGCTCTCACAGCACTCTCTGCCATTTTTTTAACCGGCTGCGACGCGGTGCGTTCTGCACTCGGGAAGCCTACTTCCAAAGATATTGCCGAACTGCGCGCTCAGAAGGCTCAGATGCAGCGCACCGGCGATTCACTGGCGGTGGAGATGGGCGCCCTGCCCGATTCGCTCGAGACCTGCTCGGGGGAGATTGCCGAGGCCTATGCCGATACTGCCGCCGCAATGTCGCTGGTTTCAGTGCCGGCAGAAGCCGCCGTTGAAGAGACTGCAACCCAGCCTGACGCGGAAGAACCGCAGGCAAACGAACCTCAACCTCAAGAGCCTGAAGAAGAAGCCCCAGCAGGTCTGGCGAGCGGCTACTACGTGGTGCTGGGCAGCTTCAAGAACGAGGACAACGCCAAGTATTATTACAACAGCCTCTCCGCTTCGGGGGCCGATGTCCATCTGGTGAAGATGAAAAACGGGTTCACCGCTGTGATGATTTGCCACGGCAACACCTACGACGAGGCCTACAGCAAGATGCTGGACTTCTACAGCGACAAAAAGAAGCCGGAAGACATCTGGATCTACAACACAGCCAAGAAACTTCACATAGAATAACCGTGAAAGAAACTGTATTTACCCCCAAGCACATCGCCCTGGGCGCCAAGATGGCCCCGTTTGCAGGGTACAATATGCCCATTGAGTATTCCGGACTGATAAAGGAACACACCGCCGTGCGCGAAGGCGTGGGCCTGTTCGATGTCTCGCACATGGGCGAGATATGGGTGATGGGGGCCAAGGCCACCGCCCTGCTGCAGTACATCACCTCCAACGACATATCAGCTCTCTACCCCGGCCGGGCACAGTATTCCTGCCTGCCCAACGGCCGCGGCGGAATAGTGGACGACCTCATCGTGTATTGCTTCGGTCCGGAGAAGTACCTTTTGGGTGTGAATGCAGCCAATACCGACAAGGACTGGGAGCACATCTGCTCTTTTGCGGATAAATTCGGAATGAAGGTCGGCATCGACCTTGTGAACGCCTCCGATGACACCTGCCAGCTGGCCATCCAAGGCCCCAAGGCTATGGAGCTGATGCAGAAACTCTGCAGCGAAAGTATCATGGACATGTCCAACTACACCTTCAAACAACTCACCGTTGCTGGTATAGAGAATGCCCTGCTGGCCACCACCGGCTATACAGGCAGCGGCGGATGCGAGGTGTATGTGACCAACGCCGACGGACTGCGCCTGTGGGATGCGATTATGGATGCCGGAGAGCCCTATGGAATTGTTCCGGTGGGCCTCGGCGCCCGCGACACCCTGCGCCTGGAGAAAGGCTACCTGCTCTATGGCAACGATATGGATGACACGACATCCCCTTTGGAAGCAGGTCTGGGCTGGATCACCAAGTTTTCCGAGTCCAAGGGCGACTTTGTGGACAAGGAGTATATGCTGGCGCAGAAGACAGAGGGGCTCAAGCGTCGCCTGGTAGCTTTCGAACTGATTGACAAGGGCATTGCCCGCCACGGATATTCAATCTGCGACGCCGACGGCAATCAGATCGGCCATGTCACCAGCGGCACCATGGGTCCGACAATCAAGAAAGCCATCGGCCTGGGCTATGTGGATGCACCCTACTACAAGACCGGCAGCGAGATCTTCATAAACGTCCGAGACCGCCTGCTCAAGGCTCAGGTGGTCAAGGCACCGTTCTGCTAGAAATTCTGGCACCATCTTTGACGGCATCTGCCTATCTGTATGAAACTATACCGCACACTGTTGGCAACCGTTCTGCTGCTCACCATATCGATTATGGCTGCGGCAGGTTCGCTGCAGGATAACCTCAGGCGCCATATCGAGCGCCTCTGCTCCCCTGCCCTGATGGGCCGCGCGGCAGGCAGTAACGGTGAAAAACAGGCCGCCGGCTATCTGTTCGACCGGTTGGAAGAGATTGGAATCGAAATGCTTACCGACCGTGACGGCGATGCTTTCACCATTGTCGCCGCCGATAGCAGCCGGATAGAATCCGCAAACATTATCGGCATTCTGGAGGGGGAAGATCCCGACTTGCGCGAAGAGTATATAGTGATTGGTGCTCACCTGGACCATCTGGGATTCTACAGTATCAATGTAGACGGGGAGTCGCAGACTCGCATCTACCCCGGCGCCTGCTCCAACGCCTCCGGCATCGCTGCGCTGATTGAAACAGCCCGGATTCTGAAGGAAACGCCCGGAGAGAGACGGCGCAGCATAGTGTTCGTTGGCTTCGGGGCCATGGAAGAGCAGTTTGCCGGCAGCCGGTTCTTTGCCTCGCCCGACGGGTTTTCACAGATCGGCAGCGTCAAGATGATGATCAACCTGGATATGCTGGGCCGCGGCGGCAAGGACAACCCGTTTGAAATATTCACCTCCCTGCAGCCCAAACAAATCGCAACGCTTGTAAAGTATGTGGCGGAGAACGAATCGGTGACGGAGCAACCTGCAATGCACAACGGATGGGTGTTCGCCTCAGACAATCTCGTCTTTGACCAGGCCGGTATTCCGAGCCTGACATTCTCTACCGGCACATTCAAGGAGTACCGCACCGTACGCGACACTCCCGACCTGCTGCTCTCCGACAATCTGGCATCCCAAACGCTTTACATCGCCGCATTTGCGCAGTCGGTTTCCTCTATTGAGACACTGACCGGCGCAGGTAACGCTCCGGAAGGCAAGGTCTATGCTATGAATGAATGCGACGTTCCGCCGCAGTTCTTCCGCGGCGGCGTGCAGTCATTCCTGGAAAATTGGGTTTATAAGTACCTGAAATATCCCCAGGAAGCCGCCCTGGACGGCATTGAGGGTTTTGAACGGGTAGAAGAAGAGGCGAATAAGCATTTTTTCCAGTACAAGTTGGGCAAGCGACCGGATGTCTACTACAAAGCCACTGTATATGTATCGCTGATAGTCGAGGCCGACGGCAACGTGAGCAATGTCGCCATTGAACGCGGCGTGAGCGAGGCTCTGGATGCCGAAGCACTCAGAGTGGTAGGAGCGTCACCAAAATGGAAACCCGGCCAGCTCGACGGCAAAAAAGTTCGTACAAAAGTTGTCATTCCGGTGGAATACCGTCTCAAAAAGAGGTAATTTACTTATATTTGCAACTCCTAGAAAATAGTTGCAAATGGATTACAATTTTGTAGAAATCGAGAAGAAGTGGCAGCAGTATTGGGCCCAGAACAAAACCTTTGAGGTCAATACCGATCCCTCCAAACCCAAATATTATGTGCTTGACATGTTCCCCTACCCCAGCGGAGCAGGTCTTCACGTGGGACATCCCCTGGGCTACATTGCCAGCGACATATACACCCGCTACAAACGTCTCAAAGGGTTCAACGTCCTGCACCCGATGGGCTACGACGCATTCGGCCTGCCGGCAGAGCAGTACGCCATCCAGACGGGCCAGCATCCCGCCACCACCACGGAGCAGAACATTGCCCGCTACCGCGGACAGATGGACAAGATAGGCTTCTCCTTTGACTGGAGCCGCGAGGTGCGCACCTGCGATCCCGATTACTACAAGTGGACCCAGTGGGCATTCCTCAAGATGTTTGCCCATTACTACGACAACGACGCTGACAAGGCGCTGCCCATCGAGACTCTGGTCTCCAAGTTCGAGCAGGGCGGCAGCGCCGCCGTGAACGCAGCCTGCGGTTCAGTGAAACCCTTCACCGCTGCAGAGTGGAAAGCGATGGACTACACGCAGCAGCAGGACATCCTGATGCAGTATCGCATCGCCTATCAGGGCGAAACAAGCGTAAACTGGTGCGCCCAACTCGGTACCGTACTGGCCAACGACGAGGTCAAGGACGGTCTCTCCATCCGCGGCGGTTTCCCCGTGGAGCAGCGCAAGATGCGCCAGTGGCAGCTGCGCGTGTCGGCATACGCCGGCCGCCTGCTTGACGAACTGGAAGATATCGACTGGACCGACTCCCTCAAGGAGATGCAGCGCAACTGGATCGGCCGCAGCCAGGGTGCCGAAATGGTCTTCAAGGTATATAACGGAAGCCGGGAATATGATATGACCATATTCACCACCCGCGCCGACACCGTGTTCGGCGTGACCTTTATGGTGCTCGCCCCCGAAAGCGAATGGGTGGAAAAGCTCACCACACCGGAGCAGAAAGCGGCCGTTGAGGCCTATCAGGCCGCTGCCCGAAAGAAGACGGAGCGCGAACGTATCGCAGAAACCCGCAAGGTCACCGGCGTATTCTCCGGTTCATACGCAGTGAACCCGCTCACCGGCGACAAGGTTCCCGTATGGATTTCTGAATATGTACTGGCCGGCTACGGCACCGGCGCCATCATGGCCGTTCCAGCCCACGATTCCCGCGACTACGCCTTCGCAAAGCAGTTCAACCTCCCCATCATCCCGCTGATTGAGGGTTGCGATGTATCACAGGAGAGTTTCGACGCCAAGGAGGGCATCATGTGCAACTCCGGTTTCCTCAACGGCAAAACCGTGAAGGAGGCCATTCCCGCCGCCATCGATTATATAGAGCAGAAAGGCCTCGGCCGCCGCAAGATCAACTACCGCCTGCGCGACGCCATCTTCAGCCGCCAGCGCTACTGGGGCGAACCGTTCCCAATCTATTATAAGGACGGCGTGGCCACTCCCGTTCCCGAGAGCGAACTGCCGCTGCGCCTGCCGCAGATTGACAAATATCTCCCAACCGAGACCGGCGAACCGCCGTTGGCACGAGCCAAAGAGTGGACCTACAACGGTTATCCTCTGGAGAAGAGCACTATGCCTGGTTTTGCCGGCAGCAGTGCATACTATCTGCGCTATATGGATCCCCGCAACAGCGAGGCTCTGGTTAGCCGCGAGGCCGACGAGTACTGGCGCAATGTTGACCTGTACGTCGGCGGCACCGAGCACGCCACCGGCCACCTGATCTACTCACGTTTCTGGAACAAGTTTCTCTACGACCTCGGCTACGTGTGCGAGAAGGAGCCGTTCAAGAAGCTCATCAACCAGGGTATGATCCAGGGCCGTTCCAACTTCGTATACCGCATCAACGGTACCAACAAATTCGTTTCTCTCGGTCTCAAAGACCAGTACGAGACCACCGAGATTCACGTGGACATCAGCCTTGTCAAGAACGACCGTCTGGATACCGAAGCCTTCAAGGCATGGCGTCCCGACTATGCCGATGCAGAATTCGTTCTGGAGAACGGCGAGTACATATGCGGTTGGGCCGTGGAGAAGATGAGCAAGTCGATGTTCAATGTGGTCAACCCCGACCTCATCTGCGAAAAATATGGTGCCGACACCCTGCGTCTGTACGAGATGTTCCTCGGTCCCATCGAGCAGAGCAAGCCGTGGGACACCCAGGGCATCGACGGCGTTCACCGCTTCCTGCGCAAGTTCTGGAGACTGTATTTCGACGGCGACAACTGCGCCGTAACGGAAGACAAGCCCACGGCCGACAATCTCAAGACCCTGCACCGCCTAATCGGCAAGGTTCAGTCGGATATAGAGGACTTCTCTTACAACACCTCCGTGAGCGCCTTCATGATTGCGGTGGGCGAACTCGCCGACCAGAAATGCACCAGCCGCGAGGTTCTGGAGCCTCTGGCTATTCTCATTTCGCCGTTCGCTCCCCATATCGCAGAGGAACTCTGGAGCATCATGGGCCACAAGGAGAGCATCAGCTTTGCCGCATTCCCCGAATACAAAGAGGAATATACGGTAGAGAACTCCATGGAATACCCCGTCTCCTTCAACGGCAAGCTCCGCTTCAAGATTACCCTGCCTAAGAGCATGACGCCTGCCGAGGTAGAGGCAGCCATCCGCGCCGACGAACGCACTCCCAAATACCTGGTCAGCGGCCAGGTCCGCAAGATCATAGTTGTTCCGGGCAAGATTATCAACGTAGTCTGCTAGGCTATGGCAAGCAAATCCACCTTCCGCAAAGTGCTTGTAACCTTCAAGGAGTACCTGCTGATTACGGTGGGACTGCTTATGTATACCACGGCATGGGCGGTATTCCTGCTCCCCAACAACCTGGTGGGCGGCGGCATCACCGGCCTTGGTTCCATAATCCAGTACAGCACCGGCTTCAACGTGGCCTACTCATACATCATTATCAATGCAATACTGGTAATAATTGCACTGAAGGTTCTGGGCGGCGGATTCGGAGCCAAGACCATTTACGCGCTGATAGTCACGTCACTGTTCCTGCGTTTCCTGCCTGGGATGATTCCACAGGATTTCGTCACCAACTTTACAGCCGACAACGGCAAGTTGATGTGCGTAATATTTGCCGGAGCACTGATAGGACTGGGCATCGCCTTGACATTCGCCCAGGGCGGCAGCACCGGCGGCACCGATATCATTGCACTTATTGTGAGCAAGTTCTATCGGGTTTCGCCCGGTACGGTCATAGCCGTTCTGGACCTGGTGATAATAGGTTCGTCCCTGCTGATACCCAACGGCGCTCCTTTCAGCGAAAAGCTGCTGATAGTGATTTATGGTTTCGTACTCACGGGCGTAACCAACTATGCCCTTGACTTTGCCATAAACGGCCGGCGGCAGTCGGTCCAACTGTTCATCTTTTCAGAGCAGTACGAGACTCTCACAGACCGTATCTGCAACGAGATCCACCGCGGAGTCACCCTCCTTAACAGCCAGGGCGGATACTCAAAACACACTGGAAAACTGGTTGTCGTTATAGTAAAACGTACAGAAACCAGCAAAATTCTCAAACTTATCAAGGAGGTCGATCCCGATGCCTTTATCTCTATAGGTAACGTCTCAGAGGTATACGGCAAGGGTTTTGAGCCTATCAAGAAATCGTAAACGTACATCACGTTTTTAAAAACGGAAAAACAATGCTCCGGATTTTTCCGGGGCATTGTCGTTTTATTTTTTACACGATATTTTAGCACATATAAAACATTATATATGAAAACACTATCCATTGCCTTTCTCGTAGTAACACTCTCTTCTTTAGCTTCCACCCTATGTATTATCGCTGTTCTGGTCGGCCGCCGGAAACGCGCCCTATCACAACAGTTCAAATACCCCGTCGCCGGCGAAGCCGTAAGCCAGGTTCCAGACGGTGTCTTGGAAGAAGAGGCCGCCATCTACGACATCTCCGACCGGAAGGCGACCGAACTGATGGACAAATTCAAAATGCTGATGGAAGAGCACAAGCCCTATCTTGACCCAAAGGCCAACATAGATGCTATAGCCAATACTCTCGGCTCCAACAAAACAGCACTTTCAAAGATGATTAACGACAAATTCGGGATGAACTTCAGACAGTTGCTCAATTCTTTCAGGATCAGGGAGGCCATTATGCTGATATCCAAGCACAAGAACATCAGTCTGGAGGATCTGCGAATCAAGAGCGGGTTCAACTCCACCAGCACCTTCAATTCGTCGTTCTCCCGGTTTACCGGATGCACGCCCGGCGAGTATTGCAAGAAAGTCACGGGGCGATAGGTATGTTTTTGCTGACAAGACTCCGCAACCGCCGCAAACAGCGGCGCAAGAGCAAAGAAATAATAGCTCTGGCAAACATATTATTGATGGAGGGAGACCTGTACCTTGACACTACCCTGAAATGCAGCAGGGTGGCACAGGGAATAGGCAGCAACCGTACATATCTCTGGGCTGCACTCCACACGCTCGGACACGGGTTCCAGGGATATCTGGCAAGATTCAGAATCATCTATTTCGTAAAGCACGCCCGTGAACTGGCGTTCCTGCCAAAAGACGAGATAGCGGAGCGATGCGGGTTCACTCACGAAAAGTATCTGAACAAGTATCTCAAGGAGATGTTCGGGATGACCCTTTCTGAATATCTGAAGATTATCCGGCGGGAAAAGCTGCCTACATGAACAGTTTATCAATCTCTTTGAGAGATGACGGCAGGGTGAATACCACCACATGGTCGTAAGCCTCTATGCGGGTACTTCCGTAGGCGATAAACGACTCCGTGCCCCGGATCACACCGCCGATAATGGCGTCACGGGGAATCTCAAGGTCCTTGACGGGGGCCTTGGTAACCGGACTGCCGGGATGGACAATGTATTCCAGCGCTACGGCGTCACTCTCGCTCAAGTACTTGATAGAGCGGATTTTGTCGGTGAGTGTAAACCTGAATATGCGGCTGGCGGAGAGGATTTTCTTGTTGATGACTGCATCGACACCCATTCCCTCTGCCAGCTTTATATATTCTATGTTCTCCACCTCTGCGATGGTTTTGTTCACACCCATCTTCTTTGCGGCGGCACAGGTCATGATGTTGGTCTCGGAGTCACCTGTCACCGCCACGAACACGTCGCAGCCCTGGATGTTCTCTTCGTAAAGCCAGTCGGTATTGCGGCCGTCACCGTTTATTATCATCGTCTTCTCCAATATCTGTGACAGCTCCTCGCAGCGGGCGCGGTTGTGCTCGATGATCTTCACGGAAGGTATCGTCTTTTCAAGTTTGGCTGCCAGTATTTCGCCCATGGGGCCGCCGCCAACTATGCAGACACTCTTCACTGCCACCTCTTTCTTGCCGGCCGCCTTGAGTACCTCATATACAGTGTCACGCAGCGCCATTGCATATACCAGGTCTCCCAGGCGCATCTTGGAATCCTTTGTGGGAATCAGTGTGCCTTCTCCGCGCGAAATGGCAACGATGCGGAAAGGCAGATTCTCTATCGGATATACGAAATCTGATATTTCACGGCCGATAAGGGGGGAATCCTCCTCTATTTTGAACTCTATCAACTGCAGCTTTCCATGGCCGAACTGGACAAACTCCGTCATACCAGACTCGCGGACCAGGTCGGCAATTTCGTAGGCCGCCATCCGCTCCGGATAGAACATCAAATCGATGCCAAGCTGGGTAAAAAGAGACTTGTTGTCGTATGAAAGATATTCTGCGGTGTTGATGCGGGCGGTGACTTTCTTTGCCCCCATCTCCTTGGCCAGCAGGGCCGACACGATGTTGACATTCTGGTCCTTGTCGGGGAAAACGGCCACGAACAGGTCTGCCTTATCCACCTTGGCGCTCTGCAGCACGCTGATAGAGGTAGGGGTGCCGAAGATTGTGACGGCATCCACAACCTCGCCCGCTTTGGTCAGACGCTCGGCATTGTTGTCGATTATGGTGATGTCGTGGTTTGACTCACCCAGAAGTTTTGCCAGATGGCAGCCGACTTCCCCGGCGCCTGCAATTATTATCTTCATTGCTCAAGTTTCGCAAGAATTGAAATCTTGTTCTTATGTACGTTAGGACTCTTGCGAATCTTTTCCTATCGCACAATCTTTTATAACGCTACCCCAACCCTAAACCGAAGCTATGAAGCTTTGCTTCAAATCCCTTCCCCCGGGAAAGGGACTTACCCTACGCCCTTCGGGCTTTAATTACTCCCCAGTCCTATGAGCCGCAGGAACTCGCTGCGGGTACGCATGTCCTTCAGGAATACGCCCGTGAATGCGCTGGTGGTGGTTATCGAGTTCTGCTTTTCGACGCCGCGCATCTGCATGCACATGTGTGCTGCTTCAATAACAACGGCCACGCCCAGCGGCGCCAAGGTGTTCTGGATGCAGTCGCGGATCTGCACCGTAAGGCGCTCCTGCACCTGCAGGCGGCGGGCGAAGGTCTCCACCACGCGGGGAATCTTGCTCAGGCCGGTGATGTATCCGTTGGGGATATATGCCACGTGCGCCTTGCCGTAGAACGGCAGCATGTGATGCTCGCACATAGAGTAAAGGTCGATGTCCTTGACCAGCACCATCTGCTGATATTCCTCCTTGAACATCGCGCTGCGCAATATCTCCTCTCCGTTCTCTCCGTAGCCCTTTGTAAGGAACTGCATGGCCTTGGCCACCCGCTCCGGAGTTTTCAGAAGCCCTTCGCGCTGCGGGTCCTCGCCCAGCAGCCGCAGAATCTCGAAATAGTGCTTCTTGAGTTCTTCGGTAGTGCCAGCGTCGTACTGCTCTATAACCTTGTAAGCCATTCTGATAGTTATTATCATACAAATTTAGCATTATAATTCAAAAAACCGGATTATTGGGTTAACTTTGAATCGGAAAGATGCGCGGATGCGGGTGACAAAGGCAAAAGAAATGGAAGATATTATAACTATCCGGAACGTTTGCAAGACTTACCACATCGGCAAGACGGAGGTCAGGGCGCTGGATTGCGTCAGCCTGACAATCTGCAAAAACGAATATGTCGCCATAATGGGCCCTTCCGGCAGCGGAAAATCCACACTGATGAACATTCTAGGATGCCTGGACACCCCCGACAGCGGCTCCTACGCCCTTTGCGGCAGGGATGTCAGCCGACTGAAAGACGACGCCCTGGCCGATGTCCGCAGCCGGCAGATAGGCTTCGTGTTCCAGTCGTTTGCGCTTATGCCACGCCTTTCGGCGCTGGAGAATGTCGCGCTGCCGCTCATTTATGCCGGCGTGCCGCGCGCCCGACGGCTGGAAAGGGCACGCAAGGCGCTGGAGCTCGTGGGCCTGGGCGAACGCATGGAGCATGATCCGTCCGAACTTTCCGGCGGACAAAAACAGCGCGTGGCGCTTGCCAGGGCCCTGATCGGCAATCCCTCCATCATTCTGGCCGACGAGCCCACCGGCAATCTGGACTCCGCCACTTCTGAAGAAATCATGTCGCTTTTCAACGATATTCACGCCGCCGGCAACACGGTGATACTGGTGACTCATTCAGAGCAGATTGCCGCTCATGCGCGGCGCATTATTTGCATACGAGACGGAATGGTTGAATCTGACTCACAAGTCCCTTCCCCGGGGGAAGGGATTTGAAGCAAAGCTTCATAGCTTCGGTTTAGGGTTGGGGTAGCGTTATAAAAGACTGTGCGTTAGGGAAAAGTTTCGCAAATATCCTAACGTACATAAGAACAAATAAACACATTTGCGAAACTTGTGCGATGAAACTTTATACAAAAACGGGCGACGAAGGCACCACAAGCCTTGTCGGCGGGCAGCGCGTAAGCAAGTGCAGCAGCCGCGTCTGCGCCTACGGCGATGTAGACGAACTGATATCCTATCTCGGCGTGATTCGCGCGCACGCAGAAGGCCAGTCTTTTTGTGATGATTTATTCCAAATCCAGCAGCATCTTTTCGAAGTATCTTCTTACCTGGCCTGTGAAGGCGAGTGCAGCTACCTCAAGCCGCTGGAGATAGAGGCCAAACTGGCTTTCCTGGAAGAGAAGATTGACAAATTGACGGATCTTTTGCCCAAGAAATTCTCGTTTGTGATACCGGGACCGCCGGCCCTTTCGGCAGAGATTCACGTGGCCCGCACAATTTGCCGCAGGTGCGAACGCGCAGCTGTTGCAATCGAGGCCAGAAGTACCGTCGACATAGACTGCACAAAATACCTTAACCGCCTGTCTGACTACCTTTTTGCCCTTGCGCAAACAGTCGTTTCGTAACTTATGTGAAATATTTATTTCGTTTTCTATTGCATATTAAAAATTATTATATCTTTGCAGCCCTTTTAAGGAAATAGCACGAATTTTTAATCAGTTTTTTTGATATGTACTGGACACTTGAGCTTGCATCCAAACTGGAAGATGCACCCTGGCCCGCAACCAAAGACGAGTTGATTGACTACGCCACCCGCAGTGGCGCACCCCTCGAAGTAATAGAGAACCTGTCGGACCTCGAAGATGACGGCGAAGTCTACGAATCCATCGAAGACATCTGGCCCGACTACCCCACCAAAGAAGATTTCTTCTGGAACGAGGAGGAATATTGATTTGATAATCAATAAGTTACAAGCATAAAACCAGGGTTTGAGCCCTGGTTTTTTTCTTTTATTACTACCCAATTACTTCCCATTATTGGAGGAAATCCTCCTCAAGAAAGAGGAGAAATAGTAAATCAAAAGTGCTAGAGGTTAGAATAATTAGATGAGGTTCAATTCTATAAAAAAGCTATATTTGTCAATATACTCAGTTTGACCGACCCTATAATTACAGTCATATGTTTGAGAAGTTGAAGAAATTACTTGTTGGTGATAATCCTATGCATAAGTCATATAATAATGAATCTGATGTCGAAAATGTTTTGACTGTCATCCCTTTTCCTGATGGTAGAACATACTCTGGGGAAGTAGAAGGAATTGTTCCGCATGGATATGGGAGGATGTCATTCCCGAATGGGAATGTCTATGAGGGTGAGTTCCGGCAAGGCCAGCCTAATGGTATGATGATAATCAAAATGGCAAATGGTGATGTATATGAAGGAGAGATGAAGAATGGCTTGAAATCGGGGAAGGGCAAGTACACTTGGGTATCTGGGCAGGTTTATGAAGGCAATTGGAGTGATGACAAAAGGAATGGTTATGGAGTATTCACTAGTTCAGGTGCATCTTTTACTGGCATTTGGGTGGATAGCTTTTTAGAGGGTGAAGGAGTCGAGATCGGGCCTGATGGATATAGGTTTGAAGGAGTTTTTCATAAATCAAGAAGAGTGAAAGGAAAAATAACACTACCCACTGGAGATGTTTATGAAGGAGAATTTCAGAACAATTTACCTCATGGTTATGGTAAAGAAACATTGGTTGATGGACGTGTTTATGAGGGTTATTTTGAACGAGGGCTTTATAATGGTTATGGTAAAATGATCCTTCCGAAGGGAATCGTATGGATTGAAAAAGAGGACGAATCTGGAAGCATATATCACGAAGAGATAGAAGGGCATTGGTTGGATGGTCATTTGGTTGATTAGAAATGTATTTGTTTTTGGATAGTATTCTTTTGATTTTTGTGTTAGTTGATAGCTTCTCAGCCGGCCTCAGACTTTCCCTGTGACTATCCAGAGTTTTGAACACAAGTGTAACTAGCTGATAATAAGTAGCATAGAACAATTACACCATATGTGGAACGAGGAAGAATATTGATTTTATAATACACTAAAAATCAATAATTTACAGAACTGCCAAGGATGATTCCTTGGCAGTTTTTGTTTTTTACTCACTTTTGGGTATTAATTGTTGGACGTTATTTCGCTTTTTGCGTTTCGCATTTTGCGAAATGAAAAAGATTATATATCTTTGTGGAAAAACAACAAGAGATGAATCCTTTTTATTTGATTCCACATACGCCAGGACCCTATTTTTGCGACAGGGAAAAAGAGACGGAGGATTTGGTCCACTTCCTGGAAAATGGACAAAATGTTGCCCTTATTGCTCCGCGTAGATATGGAAAAACGGGCCTTATTTACCATGTTTTTGATAAATTGGCAGAGAAAAAAGACCATATGGAGCTATTCTATATGGATATCTATGCGACCAGCAGTGTCGATGATTTCATTGCCGTGTTTGCCGAATCAATTGCAAGAGTTTTGAAGAAGGAGTCTTTGGTAAAATCATTTCTAAAATTCCTTAGCCGTATCCGGCCGGTAATCAGTCGGGACCCGCTAAGCGGTGAACCAAAGTTTTCCTTTACGATGGATACAGATGCAGATCGGCGTTATTCACTGAAAACGCTGCTGGATTATCTTGAACACCGGCCGACGAAAGTTGTTGTGGCCATTGATGAATTCCAGCAAATCCGTGAATATGAAGGCATGTCCATGGAGGCTCTGCTAAGAACCTATATCCAGCCGCTGGCAAATGTGCAATTCATATTCTCCGGCAGCCGGAAGCATATGATGGCAGAAATGTTTACGTATGAGAAGAGTCCATTTTATGAAAGTGCCTCACTGTACTCTTTGGATAAAATAGGCAGGGAGGTATATGCCCGTTTTATCAAAGAAAAATTTGAGAAAGAGAAGAAGCATATAACAGAAGATGCAATAGACTATATTTTGGACTGGACACGTTGTCATACTTTCTACACACAGTCCTTGTGCAACCGGGTTTTTTCAAACGCAAGGAAAGAAGCTGGCCTTGTAGATGTTCTAGTGGCAGCAGATACTTTACTGTCAGAGAATAGTGACACGTTCCTTGAACGGCGCCCCCTTCTTACACCCCGACAGTGGAAGTTTCTCATTGCTGTTGCCAAGGAGGGTAATGTGAGCGAGCCGACAGGATCAGCTTTCCTGCAGAAATATGGGCTAGGAGCTTCCTCAACGGTCTCCAGATTGCTCTCTTCCCTTACTGAGAAGGAATTGCTTCTGGAAAGCAAGTCTTTGGCGGGTCGTTCCTACAGTGTTTATAATGTATTCTTCTCCAGGTGGCTGGAAAGATTGGGATAGTATACTCTTTTCTCCCAGTCATCTGGTGTTCCAGGGGTTCGGGCTTTAATAACCTGAGCACAGGTGGGAATCCGTCAAGAGCGTAAAACTGATCTTTTTATGTCAATGATAACACGTCTAATTCGTATATTTGTAAAACACTTGAACTTGAAAAGATGAAACGAATTAGGTTTTTATTCCTGCTTTTGACGGGACTTCTGTTTTTCTGTTATTGCGATCCACCAGAACCTGAAATAATCCACGTGACGGGCGTGACGCTCAACAAGACGGCCATCGAACTGACCGTGGGTGATGCCGAGCAGTTGACGGCCACGGTGGCGCCTGCGGATGCGACGAACAAGAGCGTTACCTGGTCGAGCAATAACGGCTCAGTGGCCACTGTGGATGCGAACGGCCGCGTGACGGCGGTTTCCGCCGGCAGCGCGACGATCACGGTGAAGACGGAAGACGGCGGGAAGACGGCGACGTGTGCCGTGACGGTAAAGAACCCGGTGATTCACGTAACGGGCGTGACGCTCAACCGCGATGTGATGGATCTGTATGTCGGTGATACCGGTCAACTGAAAGCCACCGTCACGCCGGAAGACGCAACGGATAAAAGTGTTACCTGGCAGAGTTCGGACAATGCGGTCGCCACGGTCGATGCTGGCGGCCTGGTCACCGCCCGCTCGTCGGGCTCTGCGTATATCCGAGTATATACGAAAGACTTAGGATTCACGGCCGCCTGCCGGGTACGGGTTACCCTTTTTATCGCCGTGGAGAAGGTAACGGTCGTGGATATCCAGCAACGGGATACTTCCCGGATCGCTGTCGGCAAGACCTTGCAACTTTATGCGAACGTCGAGCCGTACGATGCTACCGAACAGACTGTTACCTGGACTTCTTCTGACGAGGAAGTGGCGACGGTAGACGGGAACGGGCAGGTTACGACGTTGAAAGCAGGAACTGTCCGTATCACGGCGACAGCCGGCGGCAAGAGCGGTTTCTATCAGCTCACCGTTGCCGATTCAGGAAATGAAAACTTCAACCAGGGCGGAAGCCTGGGGTGGGATTGACAGGAGGATGGAAGCTATGAGAATACGCAGCTTTTTCCCGCTGATCCTGCTGGCCCTGACCTTGACTGTCGCCTGCCAGCAACCGGAAACCGATCCGGTCTCCCCGAAAGAAGACGCTCGCACTCTTTTGGCGGCCACCGAACCTTCGTCCACCACCAAGACTCTTCTTGAGGGACTGGAAGTGAAATGGTCGGAGTTTGATTTGATCCGCGTCTTCGAAAACCAGGATGGCCGTGCCGTGAACTCGCACTATTATCTGCAGGAGGGCGCCGGAACGACACTGGGCTCATTCTCGTTTGCAAATATCGACGAATGGCTGGACTTTACCCTTCCGGACGGCATCTTTGCTTTCTATCCCGAATACCGGGCCCGTCAGATTACCTCCGACGGAACAATAGGATGCGATTTCCCGGAAACCCAGAATTATTCGACTGAACTGCTGAACGTATTGCCGATGGCCGGCTATGGACCGGACGGCGATGTGCTGCGGTTCTTCAATTGCTGCGGCATCGTCCGCATCCGGCTGACCGGTGAAGCCTGCATTGAGCAGATCCGGCTGAGCGGCAATAACGGAGAAGTCCTCTCCGGCGAAGCGCTGGTTCAGGTCGACGACACAGGTTGCTCCGTCCGGATGGGAGACGATGGATCCCGTTCCATCGTAATGAAAGGCAATGGGGTGCAGCTCAAACCGGAGGAGGCTACGGAATTCAACTTCATCCTGCCGCCCGTCCGTTTCGACAAAGGCTTTACGGTTGAAATCTATAGCACGGACTGGGGTGTAATGACGCTTCGGACGAGCCGGTCCGTCGATATCCCCCGCAACTATATCCAGCCGATGGATCCTGTCGTTTTCAAGGCGGAAACAACCCTCCCCAATCAGGAGGCGATAGCCGATCCTGTGGTCCTTGCCTGCTGCCTGGAACAATGCGATTTCGACGGCGACGGGACTCTTTCTGTGGGCGAAGTCCTTTCCGTGGAGAGAATCAACCTCAACTACCGGCCGGTCGAGTCGCTGGAGGGTCTGGAGATCTTCCCCAATCTGACCCGCCTGGAGATGAGGTGCAAGTATCAGTATATTCCGGGTTATGTCACTTTTTACGCGGACGGCTCGATTGTCAGTACTCCGGCGGAGTGCATTTCCGAATGCCGCTTGTCTTCGCTCGACCTGTCGCTGACACCCCGGCTGACCTTCCTGGACATTACCGGATGCGGATTCAGTGAGGTGGATTTTTCAGCTGCACCCCATCTGCAGCAGTTGTTTGCCTCATATAACGCATTTGAGTCGCCGGATTTGTCGGAATTGACGGAACTGGAACAACTGGACTTCGGTTATAATAAACTTTCGGCCATCAACCTGCAGGCCAATCGCAAGCTCCGTTATCTTGAGGTGCCCGAAAACCGTCTGACGGATCTCGATATTTCCCAGATGGAGAATATCCATACAGTCGATTATTCTCGTAACACTTCCATCCCGCATTGGGACATACCGGCTTCTTTGGTCAGTCTGAATTTCTGGGGGGTACCGGTGCTGGATTCCGTGTTCCGGGCTCCCGTCGGCTCTTGTCTCCAAAGTTTCAGTTGTGGTGCGAGCTGCCTGATCGATCTGGATTTACGAGAGGCGACGCATTTGTACAGCGTAACCTGTGGTGGAAACGGATTCCAGTTGCTTGACTTGTCCCGTCAGACAGAATTGCTGTACATTGACCTCATTTCCGGATCCAGTGTCTCGGTGGACGGGCAGGGCAATGTGATTTATGACAGTTCCCTCAGGTATATCATTCTTCCGGAGGGGATGACGCCCGGCAATCTCCGCTGGCTGAACAGCTATGACGGGGTTGACTTCTATTCCGGAGAATTCTTGTTCGCGCCTTCGAATCTGGAATACCTGCCCGCGCAGGGAGAGACCCTGGAAGTCACGCTCTATGCGACAGAGGGGATAGGACAAGTAGAAACTCCGGAGTGGCTTTCGTATCTGGAAGCGGAGGAAATCACCTGTTCGCAATGGTTGCTCCGTTTCTCCTGCGGTCCCAATACACAGCATGCCGCACGGGAGGGCGATATTGTGATTCGCGGATGCGGGAAAGAGACAACTGTCCATGTCATACAGCCTTCGCTTGTGGATCCGGGCTCGCTTTCCTGGGACCAGATCCGCTTCCACCACAGATCGCTGCTGCTGCGTTTCACGGCCGACTGGTGCACCTACTGCCCTGCTATGAGCCGCCAGGAAGCCATCGCCGTTGCGCAGATTCCCGAAAAACTGATACGGCTCTACATGCACGGGGGCGGCAGCGCCCTGTACACAGCCGAGGCCGATCCGCTGATAAACCGTTTCGGCGTTTCCAGTCTTCCGACAGGTCTTCTCGACAACCGAAAACAGTATCTTAGCAGTGCGGATATCATTGGCGGCGTTGCTGAAACGGAAGAGAACTATCCGACCCAAACCGGCATCTCCTGGGAATCCTGGTTCGGCGGAGACCGGCTCTCGCTCAATCTGTCGTTATTCATCAAGGAACCGGGCCAGTACAGGGTGTTCGCGTATGCGGTTGAAAACCATATCATCGGCCGGCAGGTGGACGGGGATATTGAAATTCCGGACTATGAACATAATTATGTCGTCCGCAAGGCGTTCACGAATCCGGCGGGCGACGCCTTCGCCGTAGATGAAGCCAATACCATCCACGGATTCACGTATTCCATTGTGCTCGATTCCCGTTGGGTACGGGACAATATGGACATTGTGGTATTCGTCGAGAAAACCTATGGCAGCCGTCCGGTGCTAGGATACGGCAATGCGGATTCTTATTATGTGGATAACAGCGTCGTCGGGAAAGCCGGCGTCCCGCTTCCGCTCAACGCGGTTGCCAGTCCCTCCAGCGGCAACGAAAACGTGGTTCCGGGGGGTAAGATCATTATGCACTAGGAGGGACAGCGTATGAAAAAGGCATTTCAATTTCATCTATTGATCGGTCTGGCCGCCCTGCTGGTGGCCGGGTGCTCGCTCCCGGAGAGGGACGGCGTCCTTTCTTTCCGTAAGTCACAGCCGGCGGCACCTGCCCGAAGCGCTGTCCGGGCGCTCATCGGTGAACCCGGAACCAAGACGTCGCTGGGCGATTTCGACGGCACTTCCTATCCGGTAAACTGGTCGGAAGACGACCGGATCGCCCTGTATGTCGACAATGCGCGCGATGCGGCGCTCTTTACACTGGTTTCCGGGGCCGGGAGCCGGGAAGCCAGTTTCGAGGGCCCGGGTGCCGGGGAACAATTCACCGCCCTTTTCCCCTATGCGATGGCGGGGACGTTGGAAGGCGGCTTCCTCTCGCTGACATTGCCCGAAGAACAGACATACACGCTCAAGTCTTTCGGCGTGAATAATTTCCCGATGCTGGGTACAGGAACGCCGGAAAGTATCTCCTTCCGCAATCTGTGCGCAGTCTTGAAACTCTCGCTGCGAGGCGGCGTGGAGGTCGATTCCATCCGGTTTACGGCGGCCGACGCTTCGGTCCGGGTCTCCGGGCCGGCCCGGGTGGCCGTGAATGGCGGAGCGGAACCTCAACTGGAGATGCTGGACGGCGGATCTCCTGTGGTGACGCTGGCCTGCAATATATTCCTGAACCGGACGGAAGCCACCGATTTCTATCTGGTGCTGCCTCCGGGTACCTATCCGGGCGGTTTTTCGATCGACGTGCTGACACCGACCGGCAGTATGCACCGTACCACGACGGAGACTCTTACGCTGGGCCGTTCCCAACTGTGGGAAGTGGAGGAAATGGAAGTCGTGCTGGACAGCGGCATGGAACCTTCCCAGAGTCTGTCGGGACAGGGGTCCGAGTCCGATCCTTTCCTCATCAGCAGTGTTTCCGACCTGTTGCTGCTGGCCGCTTGTGCCAATTCCGAACAGAAGATGATCCCTTCGTCCGAAGGCGGATCGTTGCCCTGCTCAGGCCTTTCTGGCTATCCTGTCCATTATCGGCTGACGAACGACCTGGACCTCTCCGCATTCTGTGCACCGGGGAAAATGCAGTGGACGGGCATCGGGCGGGCCGAGACCGGAGGGTTCTTCGCCCTATTCGACGGGGACGGCCACAGGATATCCCACCTGTACATTTCCGGAACCAAGTCGGATCAGGGACTTTTTGGTTGCCTGAGCGATGGTGCAATCACAAATTTGGAGGTTTCAGGCGAGGTGTCCGGCAATGAACATATCGGCCTGTTGGCCGGTTACGCCCCAAGGACAGTTTTTACAAATTGCGTGGCCCGCGGAAAGGTTTCTGCTTCAGGCCGGTACAGCGGAGGTCTGGTCGGTGTCGGCGATTTGTTCTATGATTGCAGCAACTATGCCGATGTCACCTCTTCTTCCGACTATGTAGGAGGTATCGCGGGTGAGGCTTCTTTTATTGTCGAGAATTGCCGGAATGCCGGCACGGTCAGCGGTGATGGGACCTACGTCGGCGGTATAGCCGGCTCGACGGGCAGCCTTGTCTGCAATAGTTTCAATCAGGGTACGGTGCTTTGTGGCGGCGGCGGTGGCGGCGGTATTGTGGGCCGTGGCTATAGTGGCTCCATTACCAACTGCCTGAATGTGGGAACCGTGGGAGGCGCCCGCAGCAACTTTGCCCATCTCTATTCCGGTGCCATCGTCGGTTTTCGGGTGGAGGCTTCCATTCAGCATAACTATTGGCTCTATGATCCGGATACGGATGCCGGAATGCTGGTCGGCGTAGGCGGAACCCAGATGCAGGAGGAATGGAACTTCCCGCTGACCGCTCCTCAACTGTCGGGCGTGCAGGGTTGGATAGACGGTTTATATGTGGATGCGACCGGGCATCGCCATTATTACCTGTGTGATGCGCTGAATGCCCGGGCTTCGGAACTTGATTTCACTGTCGCAAAAGGCTGGATCAACGGCGGCGCAGGCTATCCTGTGCTGAACGACAAGCTTGCGGAGTTGCCTTCTGTCGATCCTTCGACCATCCTGCTGTTGTCGCCGGCCCGTGTCTCGTTGTCAGGCGCGGAGCAGACTTTTGACGTGGATGTCCTTGCCGGCACTTCTTTCCACGTAGTGTGTCCTTCCTCCTGGATTGAATACGAAGGGGAGACTGCTTCCCGGGACCAGGATGGCCTGGCCCGTTCCACGCACCGTTTCCGGGTGGAGGCGAACGGATCGGCCATGCCGCGCAGCGGCGTTGTCTCTTTCTGTGACGACGTGGGACGCTGCCTGCCTTTCCAGGTGGCGCAGGGAGAACAGCTTGATCCGGACAACGGATGGCGGTACAAGGACTTCTGGCATACGACGGTCGCGTTCCACTATTCGTCGACAGACATTCATTCGCAGAGGGGACCCATGGATGAGACGGCCAAGATCCTCGGCGATTCATTTGAGCGGGCCGTTTTCCATCAGGCATATTCGAATCTGGCGTCGGAAGCTACCCTCAGGGAAGCGGTGCGGGAGCAGTATGGCGGCATAGAAGGCGAGTATTTCGTCATCGACGGAAGGGCGGCGGCCTCGGAAGTTCCGGTGATGGTCGAGTTGGCGTATGAGGCCGACGACTATGGCACGGCGACGGGAATTTCCCTGGAAAGCCGTGTGTCGGATGCGGCGGTTGAAGCCGACGTCAAGTTGTATGTGAAGTATGCCGGGGAATACAAACTGTCCGTATGGCTGCTGGAAGACGGAATCGTTGCCGGACAGCGGGAAGCGGACGACTCTTACAATCCGAATTATATCCACGACCGGATTGTCCGCCGCGGCTTGACCGAAACGCCTACGGGAGACCCGTTCCTCGTAGAAGAAGACGGAACGGTGAAGGACCTGCATTTCAGCGCACCGCTGGAATCGGGCTGGAATCCGGAACACCTGCGGCTGCTGGTCTTCGTGCAGCGGAAATATGGCGCCGAGCGTTACTACGGTGTCGTTTTTTCGGGTGTCTTCTCCGGCGGGTATTTCGGAGGCGACGCCGACTATTATATCGACAACAGTCTGAGCGTGCCGGTGGGAACCGCCGCTCCCTTGCGTTTCGTGGAAGGCGGGCCGCAGCAGCGTCTCTATGAATCGACCGATTATTCACGCGACGGGAATGTGACGGTCCTGAACCGGGCGTCGAAAGGGAAGGGGGTCAATCTCGTCCTTGTCTGTGACGGTTTTTCCGACAAGGACGAAGCGCTGTTCCTGGAATATGCCCAAAGAGCCTTCGAGGCATTTTTCGCCGTGGAGCCGTATCGGTCCCTGCGCGACCGGTTCAATGTGTACGCCGTGTATGCCGTATCGAAGAACTCCTATGTATCCCCGCGTTTCGAGACGCGTTTCGGGTGTTGGATGGACGCCGGAGGATCAACGCATGTCGGTGGCAACGATCAGGACGTGTTCGATTTCGTGGCTGGCGCGATTCCCGGCATCAATCTGAGCCATACGACAATTGCGGTCATCGCACATTCGACCGCTTATTGCGGGACCTGCTACATGTATACGGATGGCGCATCCATCGGATATGTGTCCCTGGAAACGAGTAAGAAAACGTTCGACAATGTGTTCAGGCACGAGGTTGCCGGTCACGGGGCCGGAAAACTGGCCGACGAATATGTGGAACAATATTTTGGGATTCCTTCCGCGGATGTCGCTTCGTTCCGGGAGAGCCAGGGTCTGGGCTGGTACGAGAACATCGACTTTACGCCTTCATCCTCGGCCGTGCGCTGGGCCCATATGATTTCCGACGACCGCTATGCCGGCCAGGTGTGGATCTATGAGGGCGGCGGCACGTATCAGTACGGGGTATATCGACCGACGCAGTGGAGTATCATGAATGACAATGCCGGTTGTTTTAACGCCCCTTCCCGCGAGTCCATCTACAAGAAGATCATGCGCTGGTCCGAGGGGACATCCTGGAAATATGATTACGAGACGTTCGTGGCGTTCGACAGTCCCGCGCGGGAACAGTGGGATGCTTATTATGGCGCCGTCGGTGCTTCGACGAAGTCGGTTGACAGGACCTCCGATGAGAGTTCTCTCCCGCGGCTTCATCCGCCTGTAATCAAGAAACGATAAATTTGTAACTTTAAGAGATTTATTGACTGTCAACCTATGAAGAAACTGATTTTCGCGGTCATTACCGCCTGTGCATTTTCCTTTGGCGCCTTCGCTCAGATTCTGCCCAGCGCAACGCCGGAGGCCGATTCCGCGGCTTTTGCCAAGGTGCGGGCCCGGATGGATTCCATCCGGCAATATCGGCCCACCGTAGGCCTTGTCCTGGCTGGTGGAGGCGCCCGGGGTCTGGCTCACCTGGGTGTGATCAAATATCTGGAAGAGTTGGGCATTCCCGTGGATATCGTCACCGGAACCAGTATGGGCGGCCTGGTCGGCGGCCTGTATGCCTTGGGTTACAAGCACGACCAACTGGACTCCCTGGTCCGCGACATCCAGTGGCCCATTATGATGTCCGACAAGATTCCGAACGACTATATTTCCTATAAGTTGCGGAAATACCGCGAGAAGTTCATCCTTCGCGTCCCCTTCCATTATGACGACGAGGATGTGGCTGAACGGTTCCGCCGGGAGAAGTTGCTGGAACGGATGACGGAAGAGGCCGGTCACAATTCTTCGGATGCCCTGCAGGACGCCGTCAATAAGATGGGGATCGGCATGCCTGACGGCTTCCTGTACGGTCTGAATGTCAGGAATATGCTTAGTTCCATCAGTGTCGGCTACCAGGACAGCCTGAGTTTCGCGGACCTGCCCATTCCGTACGCCTGCGTGGCGACGGATATCCATTCGATGGCACCCAAGTACTGGACCTCCGGCAGCATCACCTCCGCTATGCGGTCCACAATGGCGATTCCGTTCTATTTCCGTGCTGTCCGCGGCGGAGGGGAAATCCTGCTCGACGGCGGTATGCGCAACAATTTCCCCGTGGACTTGGCGAAAGAGATGGGCGCCGACATCATCATCGGTTCGGATATGTCCACCCGGCGATCGCTCGACCAGTTGAATTCGCCCATAGATTTCCTGTTCCAGACCATTACCCTGCTCTCGTCCGAAGCTTTCAGTCCCGCCTTGGAATTGACTGACCTGCACGTGCACCACGAACTGAAGGGCTACAATATGCTTTCTTTCGATGAAGAAAGCGTGGACGACATCATCAACCAGGGCTATCAGAACGCCATCGCCCACAAGGAGATGTTCGAATCTGTCGCCGCCCTCGTGGCCGGCCGGCCTGAACCGGATGTCAGGCATGCGGCCCCTGCCGTCAATCTTGCCCAGACCAAGGTCCGTGTGGACCGGGTCCGTTTCACGGGCATCGCCGAGGATGACCGGGACAAGATCCTGCATCCGAAGGATTATCCGGCCGATGGGATGTATGACAGGGAAATCATCGAGCGTCTCCTGAACAATATCTACGGAACCAATGTTTTCGAAGCGGTCAGCTATCATCTGGAAGGAAGCGGGGAACCGTACACGCTGGTTTTCGACTGTCAGAAAGGACAGGTGAACGATTTCGCCGTGGGCATTCGTGCCGATACTGATGAAGCCGTGGCTGTCGCCCTCCATTTGGGGCTTGGCACCCGCCGGCTTTCCGGTTTTCGTATGATGACCGACTTGAAACTTGGTACGAATCCGGGATTTGCCGTCGATGTGGCCGCCAAGTCCAAGATAGGCCTTCCCACGGTCGGCATGACCGCCCGGGCCCGGATTATCAACACGAATTCCGATTGGGGGTCGAAAACATACGAAAAACTCCTTACCACTGCAGCCGATGTGTATCTTGAGGATTCACGGATGCGCATGGGGACGATGCGGGTCGGCGTGACGGCAGAGATGGATCCGTATGAGCATTATCTTTCGTATAATGAAGAATGGGAAGGCTGGGATTGGAAGAGTTACTGGCTTTCCGCCTTTGCCGCTTTCAAGTTCGATACGTTCAATGACGGGTATTTCCCGACCCGGGGCTTCCGTTTTTCCCTGGATGGGCGCTATGTTTTCAAAGGCTATACCATTGATTTGGATGACAGGATTTTTCACGAGAATGATCCCGCTACGACGGAAAACGGTGTGGTCCCGAACTATTTTTCCTCCCTCACCTCATTTGAAGCTGCGATCTCCATCGGGAAGAGTTTTACGATTTTGCCCAAATTCTATTTAGGATGGGAAAGGGTGCGGTCAATCAAGTTGTCGGAAGACATCGACGGTTCGTACGTTGACTATTTCAATCCTAAACACGCCGTTACCATCGGCGGTTTCATGGCAAACCGTTATACGGAACGCCAGATTCCGTTCTTCGGCTTCCCGACCGGATACCGGAGTTGTCTTCCTTTCAGTACCGTCGGTCAAGTGGACCTGCGTTATCGTTTGGGCAAGAATTTCTTTACGGCGCGGACCGGCGTTTATGTCGATACTTATTTGCTGAAAAAGTTTTTTGAACTGGATAAAGTATGGGCATTCGGCACAGAATATGGCCGCCAGACGATGGTGGGACCGCTCCGTATCGCCGTTCAGTGGACCGAGTACACCGGGGTTACTGGATACGCGTCGATCGGGTTTGAATTCTAAGGACTCTTGCTGATGCTTTCCGTCTCCGGTTCCGGTGGCTCTTAGAAGGAAAAAATAGTAAAATTCAGTAAAAATGAGTATATTGCGCCGTTTTTGATGTTACTGGCAATCGAAATATGAAACGAGCACTTTTCTTTATTTTAGCCGCACTGCTGATGTTCACGGCTTGTGAAATGAACGATCCGCTGGGGAACGGAATCGGTAAGCCTGTCCGTTTCACCGTGAATACATATTACGAGAACGGCCCCAGGACCCGTACTTCGTACAGCGGCCAGTTTTATGGAGAAAGTCCCAGGTACGAGCGCATCGACTGGGTGAACTCGGACCTTCTCTACGTTTGGGCGCAGCTGGCGGATGTCAGTGCCGATGGAAATTTCAAGGTCACTTCACACGCTGTCGACGCTGAAAACGAACAGAACAGTATCGCGCAGGTGGAGAGTTACGGTGATCCGTTGTGCTGGCTGAACTATGGCGTTCATACGTTCTATGCCCTCTATCCGTCCCCGGTCACCGAGGGTGTCAATGCCAGCAAGGTGACGCTGAACAAAGACGTGATCACGGGCACTATTCCTGCCACCCAGACCGTCAGCGCCGCTTCCGGCTCCAAGGTATTCAAGCCGGATATGAATTATGCATATATGTGGGCCGCTACAACGGCCGATTATCGCGAAGCTGTACCATTGGAGTTCAAGCCGCTGATGACCGCTTTCGAAATCTCGGTGAAACCGGCCGACGCGACTCCTTTCCAACTTGCGTCTTTCGTTCTCTCCACGGATGACGAATCCCCGTATATCGCCGGCGACTTCACCGCCAAGGTCAGCGCCGACCTCGCCACTTGCCCGGTGACCACCGTTACCAACGGATCCCGGACCATTACCGTGGACCTCGGGAACGTGGAAGTCTCCGAAACGGCCCCGGTTACCTTCACGATCTTTGCCCTTCCGCAGGAATTGACGCATCTGACGATGCAGTTCAATGTCGTGGGCGGAATCACCAAGAAACTGGACCTGAAGCAGCGTGCGAGCGAGTCAGAGCCCTATGAGTTCGTCACTTTCGAGGCAGGTAAGAAATACCGTATCACCAACCTCGCCGTTCCCGGCTCCGACGGTTGGACATATACGCTGGAAGAAGTTACTACCGGTGCAGCCATGGACCTCGACAGCCCCGATGCCGGCACTGCTACCAAAGGAATGTACTCTTACAAGACAAAAGACGGATCCAGTGTGGCTGTGGCTATGAAGTTCCGGTATTCTCCGGCCGACGAGGACGGTAACTGCGCGAACAATTGGTCCGAGACTCTGCCGTCGTGGCTCGAGCCCCTGCTTGTCGGCGCCCACACCGGCGGGCAAGTGGACACCGATCCGTTCACTCTGACGGGTACCTACACAGCGATGCCTATCGTCGAGACAGAGCGTGTCAATGAGATCAAGGATCATATCACGATTCTTAAAGGCAAGGGAAATAACGGGGCTTCTTCTTCCGCCCCCCAGGATCTGGCGCTCTATGATATCGACAATCTGACCAGCAAGCGTTCCGGAGGGCCCAAGACGGCCAACAGCTATGTCGTGGATCGTGCCGGCTGGTATATGTTCCCGCTTGTCTATGGCAACGCCATCGATTGGGAAAAGGTGCCTTCGAGCGGCTTGAATATCGGTGCATACTATGATGGTTCTGGTTATGATGGCTGGGATAGCAGTTACGACGTCCTTCACCGATTCCGGAATTATCTCAATACCGGCATAACTTCCCCGTACATTCTCGATGATACGGGTCTGACCGTGGCTCAGGTCGAGGCCGTCATCGTATGGGAAGATGTTGCCAGCACCAATCTGTTTATTAATACGGCTGAAGTTGTTGCCGATCCTTCCACTACGGCAACCTACAGAGAGCTGGACGGCTCGACCGCCAAGACCGTTCCATACATCAAGTTTGATGTGGATGCGACGAACATCCGCCAGGGCAATGCCGTCATAGCTCTCCGTGAGAAAAGCGGTGACAAGCGGATCATCTGGTCCTGGCACATCTGGGTGACGGATACGGACCTGACCACCCTGACCGTGGAAACACGCGCCTCCGTCGGCCCCGCCGTGCCGAGCAACCAGATGCTTAAAGTCAATTTGGGCTGGTGTGATACAAAAGTAGTGACCGACTACACCTATACGCCCCGGAAATATTTTGTGGAGGTTACCCAGACCGAAGGCAATGCCGACCCTGTCATATTTGCCGTCACCCAGACCGGTCCCCCTTCTCAAACGGTCTTCATTGGCGCTGCGCCCTTCTATCAATATGGCCGAAAGGATCCGCTCCTGCCGGATAAAGGGGAACTGATGTCACCCGTCAATAAGGATGCCCATTCTCCTGCGGGATATGGCATAGTTACTAATAGTACAACACTTCCGTACGTAACAGTCGCAGGGGCTCGCGACGGAGATGTTTCTTACGGTATTCAGAATCCATATGTTATGTATGGCCGCGGAGATCTTTATGGCTGGGTCTCTTCCGAGCAGCGCAACTTGTGGGATATGACCGAGACAGCCACCAACAGCCATTCCTATCAGTCAGGTGCGCCTAATGCCGGTAAAGATAAGAAAGTGGTCAAAACCATCTACGATCCTTGCCCTCCGGGGTTCAGTGTTCCCAATTATACGGCTTTTACCATTTTCACGAAGACCGGCGGGAATGTCGACACAGCGGATTACTCCGGATGGGCTACCGAAAATCCGGAAACGGAAGACGGCCTTGCCTTCCTTTTGAACACGACCGCCGACGGCACGGGGCCGAAAATCCTGTTCCCTTGGCAAGGTTTCAGGTCTTCGGGAATTGTATATGCCGGACCTTTCTATCAATTGAATTCAAAGTCTGCCGGTGACCGATATTCCGTTAATTTCAATCTCGGAGGTACTATGAGAGACCTGACGAAGAGCAATGCTTATAATGTCCGTCCGATAATGGAACAAGACTAAAAGCCTTCGGCCTTTTCTTTTATTTTGCCCGCTTCCGGAGATGCCGGAAGCGGGTTTTGATTTCGTCCAGATTGGGGAAGTTCATGTGGCGGCGGGACTTGTCGGGGTGCAGCTCGTCGAACTTGATGAGGATACCTGCCTCGATGACGTCGCCGAACTCGTCGTTGATGCCGGCCCCGAACGATTTCATCGTCGGGGAGAGGTTCATATAAGTATTGACCAGCGGCGGAATATTGACGCCCAGTCCCTGGATTTCGTGTTTGAGGATTTTGTAATCTTCGTGGAAATCCTCTTCTGTGAATACGTCCTTGTATTTGCGCGAAAGCTTGATCCTGACCGGTTTTTTGGGGATTACCATCCGGTCGATGCGGCCGCGCAGGTCGGTTTCCCGGCTGCCGAAGTGTTTGTGCAGGAAATACAGCAGCATCTGGAGACCCTCTTCCGGGAAAGAGGGATAGATGGTCATTTTGCCGAAGAAGCACTCCATCTGTCCCTTGTAGAGCATCATCAGCCCGCCGAGTCCGTCGAAAAGGTTGTCGAGCGAATAGAGACTCTTCATCCCTTTTTCGGAACTCTGGTATTCGGGCCGGATGAAGGAACGGCTCAGCTCGATCGTCTTGAGGAAGTCGTTGCGCAGATAACGGCGCGTGAAGCGGAACAGGTGGGAGGAGGGCATGATGGGCTGGCCGAAGCGGTCGTACATCACTTCGTCGCAACGTACGAAACGGTAGCCTCCCACGATGCACTCTGCCTCAGGATCCCAGAGCACCAATTGCTTGTATTTGAATGCGGCATCCAGGTCGAAAGCGTCCAGATCAGCCGCCTTGCCGGTTCCGCCGCCGCCAGCGCGGAAGGCGATTTCCCGCAGGCGCCCGATTTCCCGAAGTACGTTGGGGGCGCATTGGTTGTCCACGATGTAGAGCTTGTTTCCGGCGTGATTGGTGTCGCGCAGGAAATGCTTCTCGTTCAGTTCGGCCTTCAGGAGCTCCTTGTCCACCGGCGCGATGATTTCTGCCTGTATCATAGGTCAATCCTCTTTTTTCAGCTCATATACTTTTTCACGGACCCAGGCCGCCCATTCGGCATCTCTTTTTTCGGAAGTGAAGGTCTGCCAGGGAATGGGTTTGCCAAACACCAGCCGGTACGACTTGTGCTGGCTCTTGTAGAGTTCGTCGGGAAGCGTCAACATGGCGATGTTGAGCTTTAGTTTCAACAGGTTGCGAAGCCGGTCGAGCCGATAGAACCGTTTGGAGTTCTGTCCGCTGAACCACATGGGAATCACGTCGCGGTGCGACATCCGGCTTTTGGTGATGAAGGTTTTCTTCCAGGGCAGGTCCTGGACGATGCCGTCGATTTTGCGCGAACACAGGCCGGCCGGGAAGATGATTACCTGCCGGTCGGAATTGAAGGCTTCGTTGATCATTTCCACCAGTTCGGCACTCTGGCCGCCCATCTTGTTGACGGGGATCGTGTATTCGGCGATGGGTTTGATGGCCATCAGAAAGTCGTTGGCCGGAATCACGATGTTCCCGGCGTATTTACGGCCCACCGTACCGATGATGCTCATTGCATCGAGTCCGCCGAGCGGGTGGTTGCCCGCGAAGGTGAAACGACCCGTGTCGGGAAGGTTTTCCAGCCCTTCCACCGTGACATGGGCGTCGTAATACTCAAGTGATTTTTCAGCGAACTCCACGCCAAGATAGCCTTTGCTCAGGTATCCGTTGAGGTGGTCCTGATGAATGAATTTCTTGAGCCAGTTCAGGACGAACTGGGGAATCTTCTTCTCGCCGAAACGGCTTTTTACGATCTGGTCGAGATCCAGTATGACGGTTTCGTTGACAGGCATGGGGCTATCGGTTCAGTTCCAGGAGTTGGTCGATGTATTCGCGGCTGTTGCTCAGGCGCGGGACTTTGTGCTGGCCGCCCAGTTTGCCGCGCTGCTTCATCCAGGCGTTGAACAGGCCCGGACGGGCGGTCACGACTTCCAGGGGCTGCAAGGTAATGCTCTTGAAGCGCTTGGCTTCATAGTCGCTGTTGAGTTCCTGCAGTTTGTCGTCGAGCAGGGTGGCGAAGCGGGCCGGGTCGTCTGGTTGCCGGCGGAATTCGATGAGCCACTGATGCCTGCAATGGCCGGTTCCGTCCATAAAGACGGGAGCGGCAGTATATTCCTGCACTTCTGCTCCGGTCTGGTGACAGGCGAAGGCCAGACCCTGTTCGGCATTGTCCACGATCAGTTCTTCGCCGAAGGCATTGATGAACTGCTTCGTCCGGCCGGTGATGACGAATTTGTAGGGGTCTTTCGACGTGAAGCGGACCGTATCGCCGATCACATAGCGCCACAAACCGCAGCAGGTGGAGATTACCATTGCGTAATTCCGGCCGGTCTCAACGCCCCATACTGGTACGACGGTCGGATTTGCCCGGCCGAATTCGTCCATCGGGATAAATTCGTAGAAGATGCCGTAGTCGAGCATCAGGCGCATCGCCGGGGCGGCCGGATTGTCCTGGATGCCGAAGAATCCTTCGCTGGCATTATAGGTCTCCATATAGTGCATCTTCGGCGAAGTGATCAGCCGTTCGTATTGTTTACGGTAGGGAGTAAAGGCCACACCGCCGTGGAAAAACACCTCCAGGTTGGGCCAGACCTCTTCAAGGTGCTCCTTACCGGAAAGTTCCATTACCCGGCCGAGGACCGAGAGCATCCACGACGGGACTCCGCTTAGATTGGTCACGTTCTCGTGCATCGTCTCCCGGGCGATGCGGTCGCGTTTCTCTTCAAAATCGGCGAGCAGCGCCGTTTCCTTTTTGGGAACGCGGACCAGATTGGCCAGTGGGTTGATGTTTTCGACCAAAATGGCGCTCAGGTCGCCCACGAGGGAGTCTTTGACGTTGAAGTTCGGCGTATGGCTGCCCCCCAGGATCAGGGCCTTGCCGTCGAAGATGCGGCTATTGGGGTTGTTCCGAAGGTAAAAGGCAACCGAATCGAAACCACCCTGATAGTGGGCTTTCTGCAAACCTTCCTGGCTGACGGGGATGAATTTCGATTTGTCAGCCGTAGTGCCCGACGATTTTGCATACCATTTCACGCGGCCGGGCCACAGGATGTCGTCGCCTCCGTGCCGCATCCGGTCGATGCCTTCCTTGAGTTCCTCGTAGGTATTGACGGGCCCGCAGCCGGCGAAGTCCTCATAAGTGCGGACCGCGGAGAATCCGCAGCGCCTTCCGTATTCGGTGTTCTTTGCCTTGTCCATCAGGTAGGAAAGCGTCTTTAACTGTACGGCTTCCCCTTCCTTTTCCTGCCGGGCGAGTTCCCGTATCCGGGGCTCGAAGAAAAGGCGTATCGGCGTAGTCAGACTCATGGGTTGCTTTGTTTATCCCACAAAAATAGTTAAACAATTGGAAAGAACGGTTTTTTTCGACCATTCATTTCAGGCTTCCCTTGATGGTGCCGAACGAGAGGGCGATGGAAAATTTCAGGGGAATCCTCCGGGTGTCGTCGGTCATCGTGATGCTGAGCGCCTCCTTGCCGTTTTGTGCCAGTTTCACTTCGATAACCGCTGTCTGCTTCCCGTTGTGTCGGATGGCTTTCTTTTCGTGCGAGGCTACGACGACGGGAATCGCGTCGTGGTCCAGCAGCAGGGCGTTGGTTCCGGCTCCGGGCAGGGCCTGCTCATAGTCGAGCGTACGGAGCCACCAGAGCATGCCGAGCAAGTCGCGGACCGTGCCGGCCCAGGAGAGCGTTTCGTCCCGGGGCGGGCGGGAGCTTTTGGTCACATCCATATGGACCTGTCCCGGTGCAGACCAGTTGTAAATCCCCTTTGCCCAGTATTTTTTCTCCGTATGGCTGCGGGTGGCCGCGACCGGTGTCAGCGCGGCATCCTTTCGGAAAGTCGAACCATACAAACAATCGAGGGTATATAGACTGCCGACTGCCGCCTTCAAAACGGCATCGACGTGATAGTTCCCGCCCCGTTCTTCTCCCCGGAAAGACATCGTACCGACTTCGCCCGGAAGGAAGTTGACACGGATAGCGTAGTCCAGGCTTTCTTTACCGGAAAGAAACGTCTGGGCGCCTGCACTGGAGAGCAGGAGCGGCAGCAGAAGCAGGGATGTCAGGATCTTTTTCGTAGCAGTAATGTTAGCGTGTTACCTGAAGAAATAAAACCATGCCAACCATTCTTTCCGGAGGCTGGAATCGGCGTGCCCGACGGTCCGGTAAGAACCATCCTGTACGGTGCCGTCACTCTTGATGTGCCCGATGGTCCGGTAAGAACCGTCCTGTACGGTGCCGTCGCTCTTGATGTGTCCGATGGTCCGGTAAGATCCGTCCTGTACAGTGCCATCGCTCTTGATGTGCCCGATGGTCCGGTAAGAGCCATCCTGTACGGTGCCGTCGCTCTTGATGTGTCCGATGGTCCGGTAAGATCCGTCCTGTACGGTGCCGTCGCTCTTGATGTAACCGACGGTGCTGTAGCTGCCGTCCTGGAGACGTTGGGCAAAGCCGTCACCGGCGACAAACAGGGCTGTCGTCGTGAGAAAGAGGAAAAGAATGTGTTTCATGGGACAAGATTTTATCGTTCCCTTACAAAAATAGTGAAACAATCGTTAAATTTGAGGAAAAATAGACCATTTTTATGATTCTTTCCGTCTCTTACGATGAGATTTCCAAGCTGGTCCGCGAGAAAAGCGGACAGAACATCGGCATCCGATATAAATCCGCAGATACCCTGACCCTATCCTACGAGGCGTCAATTTCCCTTCCGGTTATCAACCGTCCGCTTACGCATACGGTTTCGGCCGACGTTCAGGTAGTGGAAATGGCCCTGCCGCGTGTGGTCCTGCAACTCGACGCGGGGCGTGCCGGGAATGTGGCGCTCGACATGGCATCAAAAAAGTTGCTCGAAAAACTTCCGGCCGGATTGGTGGAAAGCTTTTCCGATGGTCGTGCCGTCCTGAATCTCGACGCGGCCCCCAGACTCAAACCTCTCTTCGACCGTCTGAAAATCAACGGACTTTCATTCTACAGCACGTCCCTCGGATTGGATGCCGAGCTCCGATGAAGGGGATTCGATCGAATACCCCAATTTGACCAGCAGTTTGATGGCATTGAGGGCGGTGGCACGGTCGTATTCCTTGTCGGCTTCCGGCAGACATTCGTACGGAATCAGGTTTGGATGCAGTTTCCGGGCTTCACTGCGGATTTTTCCATAGCGCCAGCCTTCATCCATCCTTTTCTTTGACCAGACTTCGTGTGTATTGCGGGCGATGGTCTCGGTGAGACGGACCAGTCCTTCCGGCAGGACGACGTCGGAAAGGTCGGCCGGGGCGGGAATATAATGTGTGTCGTTCTTTTTCACGTGTTACTAAGGGATTACACAAAAATAACAAACTTTTTTGTTAAATTTGCAAGGATAATGTCTCGGAACAATGGCATATGATGTGTTTATTAGCTATTCTCGAAAAGACTCAAAGATAGCTGATGAAATCTGTTCGGCCCTCACCGCGTCCGGACTTACTTTTTTTATTGACCGTGAAGGTATCGAAGCGGGGCAGAACTTTCCGCAGGTACTGGCTGAGGCCGTCGACGATTCCACGGTGTTCCTCTTTCTGGCCAGCCAGAATTCCTTCCGTTCCAGATTTACGCGCGGAGAGGTTACATACGCCTTCAACCACAAGCATAGCGGAACGATCATCCCCTATATCATCGACGGCAGCGAGACAATGCCTCCGGACCTGGAACTGATGCTGGGGAACTTCAACTGGCGCCGGAAGGAACTATGTCCGGTGGAAACGCAGTTGATGGAAGATATCCGGACAGCCATTGCCCATCCCGAAGAAGGGACGGTCGGCGGCAGGAACGTCGTATCGGGGCGCAAGAAAAAGATATTGGCCTGGTCGGCGGTTTCGCTGGCTGCCCTGCTGGTGCTGGCCACTGTGGTTTTCGCCCTGTCCAGGAGCAGGGACCGGGCCGAAAATCGCGCCGCGATGGAATCTTCCCGTCAGTATGAGGATCTGATTGCCGGGTCTGATTCCCTTGTGACCTGTTTCGAGGCGATGAAAGCCTCTCCCAATACGCTGGAAACGACTGCGGACCAGATTGCCGGACTGCAGCAGGCGCTCCATTTGCTGGACAGTGCGGTGGCGATTGGCAGCCGGTATGGAGACAGCACATTCAAGGGACTCTTCAACCAGGACCTGTCCGGCCGGACTTCTTCCATTACCGCCCGTCTCGATTCCATCCATGCCGCCTGGGCGGAATATGCCCGGGATTCCTACGCCCTCTATCTCATTTCCCGTCGCCCGTCCGAACGCGAAAATGTGCTTGCCTGCATAGAATACGCCCTGTCTGTGAAAACGAATCCTAGTCTGGAAAAGATAATTAACGAACTGAACCGATGAAAAGAATCCTTCTTCTGTTGATGACACTCCTGCTGGTGTCGATGCCGTTATTTGCTCAGAAATCATTTGATATGCGATATAGCGAGGCGGTCGAGTATTATACCACAAAGCAATATGACCTGGCCATTAAGACACTTGAATCGGCCAAAAAGGCTCCGGGTGTCACCAAGGACCAGATCGGCCAGGCCGACAGACTGATCCGCCAGTGCCGCTCCGCCCTGACGAAGTTGGCCGATTTGAATCTTTCCAAGGAAACCCTTCTGATCCCGGGCGCCGGGATGCGCGACAGCATCTATGTGACCGCCGGAAAGAAGTGGGAAGTAACGGCCACGCCTGAATGGTGTGCGACGGCCGTCGATGCGGATGTGCTGCTTATCACGGTAGCCCCCAACCCGTTCGATGAACCCCGCAAGGGTGTCATCGAAGTGTCGATGGGGAAGGAACGTACCGCTTATGTGCTGATTAATCAAGATGCCAGGCGGGAAATAACCCATACGGTCCATATCCGGACCGTTCCGGAGCGCTCGATTATTTCCGTTGATCAGAATACGGGTATGCTTGCCGACCAGTTTTCGCTTTCGGAAGGGGAGCATCACGTGAGAATCGAGAAAAACGGATTTGAGCGGATCGATACGGTGCTTGTCGTCCCCCAAAACCCGTCGTCGTCGGATCTTTACCACAGGATTGAACTGACACCTGCTTTTGCCATGCTGTCTGTCGATATCAAACCGGAGGAAGGCCTGTACTTCGATTCAGTCACCAAACTGGATATCAGCGGCATTCCTGTCAACTTGCAGCCGAGCCTGGTGAAGAGTTTCAATGTCGATCAGGAGATCAGCTATTATAATATCTACGAAGGAAATGTGATTCCGCTGCACCCCGGTCAGTATGTCATCCGTGCGGAATCGGATGGTTTCAAGTTCGGTGTCCAGAATATCAAGATCGACAAGGGCGAGAAGGTTCACCTTGATTTCACGCTTTCTGCCATCTATGGCAGGTTGACCGTGCAGGATGCGGAGAATGCCACGGGAGCCCGTTTGTTTATCGATGAGAGAGAGGTCGGAGAAGTGCCGTTTACGGGCAAGGTCAAAACGGGACACCATATACTGCGGGTCGAAAAAGACGGTTTCCTTCCGGAACATGAGCGATATGAATTCGATATCGAAGAGGAAAAGGATCACTTGCTGAATCTGTCCCTGAAGCGGTATGTAACCTATCATATCACCTCGGATCCCGCATACTGCAAGGTGTCCGTCAATGGCGAACCTGCCGGGACGACGCCGCTGAACATACAACTGAGAGAAGGTTACCACAAGCTGCATTACGAAAAAGAAGGCTATTTCCCCTGGTCGGAGGAAGTCGTCGCACAGGGTGGCGGGGAGCAGGATCACCGCATCTCCCTGGAGAAAACCTATCCGCTGGTCATATCCAGCGACGCGGACAGCCTGAAAATCGTTGTCACCAAGGGACGGGGCAAGAATCAGGTCGTCTATGTGGACAATGTCAAGACGCCCGGCATCGTCGAACTCCCGGCGAGCAACTCTCTTTATCACGTCCAGCTTATGCGCAGCAACCTGACCAGGGCGTATGACGGTTATTTCTGGTACCACGGCAAGCGCGAACGCTTGAATCTTCTTTCTTATTCAAGGGAAGATTTCCATATTCTCGGCGTGAACTATTATCTGAAGCGTCCTGCACCCTGCTTCCCGGCCGACAGCAAGTTGGCCAAAAATTTCCAGCGGATCGGTGATGTCTCTTTCGCCGAACTCCGCATTTTCCACGGGCTGACGACCAGTGTTGCCAAAGCGAGCGTTTTCTGGCAGACTGATCCTTTGCAAAAGATCTATTATTACAATTCGAAGGGCAATCTGATCGAAGATATCCTTCAGGGCGGGAAGAACGCGGACCTGTATACCAATACCACCTTTATCCCGGCCTTGTCGATCCTTTTCCTCAACGGGGAATTCCGTCTGGGCGGCGCCCTCCATAATAATGCAGATATCTGCCTGATGACTTCGTATGCCTGGTATCCGCCTTTGACGAAACTCCTTCCGCTGACCCATATGTCCGGACACGACGCTTTCCTCGGCGGCGAGATCTCTTCGCGCTTTCCGATCTTCAATGTCAATCTCAAGGCGGGTGTGCAGCTGTTTTACGGGCAGGCCAATATCCTCGCTCCCAACGGAGCAATCAAGACATCGACAGTCACGGAACGCTATTATTCCGAGCCTTACGTCGTGCCTTTCCAAAGAGCGGAGTTCGTCGTTACCGTGGGTATCAAACTGGGTGACCGTGATTCCAAAGGCAACAATATCCTGCGCGTCTTTTAATCAGGGCTTATGGTCCGCCTGGAAAACAATGCACAGATCGGACCTTACCGGGTCCAGCGGTTCATCAAAGGAGGACTGCATAACGACAGTTACGTGGTCACCGATGCGGCAGGCCGTCTTTGCTTCCTGAAACTTTTCAATCCGGAGTCCGTGCCCGCAGCCTGGTATGTGGAGGGCGAGGTGGAGGAAATCGTCAACAGTCGCCGTGTCAATGACCGGAATGTCATTTCTTATGTCGGCGACGGGACGGTCACCGTGCAGGGACGGACGTATCCCTATCTGGTAATGCAGTTTTTCCAGGGAGCGCTCTTGTCGGAGTATCTGAACGAGGGACGCCGCTTTTCCTCTTCGGAAGCGCGGGCCGTTGCTGTCGCTGTCCTGAGCGGCCTGGTGTATCTGCGCCGGGATGCCGGCCTGAACCACAACGATATCACTCCGCGCAACATCCTGCTTGAGGAAACGCCTGAAGGACTTTCGCCCAAGATTATCGATCTGGGGCATGCCCATGGGGACGTGACGGTGGGTGAGCCTCCTTTCCCGATGTCCGACCTGAATCTGCTCTATACGGCGCCCGAAGCGTTGGCGGGAACGTTTACGCCTCGAAGCGATGCTTTTTCGGTGGCAGCTTTGTTATTTACGCTGATCAGCGGACAGGCGCCGTGGAACTGCTCGATGGACGAAAGAGATCCGTTCCCGGAACGACGTGACCGGATGCGGGACGCCCGTCGCCGCGAGCCCGTGTGGCCGGCAGCGATGCATTCCGTCGACCGGGTGTTGCAGAATGTCGTGCTGGCAGGCCTGCGCCTGGATCCGGCCGGCCGGCCGGATCCGGCCCGGATGCTGGAAATGCTCTCCGACGGGCAGTCGGACAGCCGGCATCAGACGGCCGGGGATGGGCGACGGATGGCGCCATCCCAGTCGGACGGTCTCAAGGCTACGACGGACGGCACGGAGCTTAAAAAATCACTGCAGCGCAATGCCAGCCGGGGCGGTTTTGCCGACGTCGCAGGTATGGAAAACCTGAAGAAGATGCTGACGGAGCGGGTGATCTGGGTCTTGCGCGATAAGGAAAAGGCCCGGAAATACCGTCTCCTTCCGCCCAACGGGATGCTGCTTTACGGCCCTCCGGGCTGCGGCAAGACCTATTTTGCCGAAAAATTTGCCGAGGAATCGCATTTCAATTATATGGTTGTCAACGGATCGGATCTGGGCAGCACTTACATCCACGGAACGCAGGGGAAGATTGCGGCTCTCTTCCAGGAAGCGGCGGCCAAAGCCCCGACGGTACTTTGTTTCGATGAGTTCGACTCGTTCGTCCCGGCCCGCGGCAGCGAGGCTGCCCGTCACCGGCCGGAAGAAGTCAACGAATTCCTTTCCCAGCTGAACAATTGCGCGCAACGCGGCATTTTCGTCATCGGAACCACCAACCGGATGGATATGATAGACCCGGCGGTCCTGCGTAAAGGGCGGCTGGACCTGCAGATCGAAGTGCCCGCCCCCGAAAAGGAGACCCGGCGGCAGATGTTCATCCATCATCTCAAAGGACGCCCGCTGGCCGACGGTATCGATTTCGACCGGCTGGCGGCGCTGACTGAAGGTTATGCGTCTTCCGACATCGCGTTCATCGCCAACGAAGCCGCGCTGGTGGCCGCCCTGGCCGACGAGACGATTGCCCAGCACCATCTGGAAGATTCCATCCGCTGTAATCCATCCTCCCTGGGTCGCAAAAAGGAACGGACACCGATCGGATACCGCTTCGACGGGTCTTCGGAGGAATACAAAACGAGGGGGTAAGCTATGGACAATCCCGATAAAAAGACGGTTCGCCACCTGAAGGTGACCTGTTATGACACGGACGTGGCGCATTACCTGAAGCCGGGCGCTTTTATGGACCTGGCCCAGGAAATCGCCTACATTTCTGCCGATTCCCTGGGATTTGGCTACGACGATCTGCAGCGCTACGGTACAGCCTGGGTCCTGTCGCGGATGCACATCACCTTCCCGGAGATGCCACGGTGGAAAGACGAGGTGGAACTTCAGACCTGGCACAAGGGCTTTGAAGGTCCTTTTTATGTGCGTGACTTCCGACTGCTCGGTCCTGACGGCGCTCCGGCCGTGCTGGCGACGTCATCGTGGCTGATCATCGACGTGGCGACGCGCCGCCTGCTGCGCCGCGAACATCTCGAGGGAAAACTGCCGCTCGATACGGAGTGCCGGGACAGCGCCCTGGATACGCCGTGCGGGAAGGTTGTGATGCCCCCGGCCGGCATAGAGAAGGCCGGGGAGCACAAAGTGGCCTACTCCGACGTGGATATCATCGGGCATACGAACAATGCGAAGTACGTGGTCTGGGCGATGGACTGTCTCGATTTCGATACGCTGGCCACCCGCCGGGTGCGCAGTATCCGCATCAATTTCAACAAGGAGACCCGTTCCGGAGAAACGGTTGAACTGTTTCGTGCACCAGTCGCAGACGGCTGGATGGTGGAAGGCCGCGTTGACGGACACTCCGCCTTCTGCGCCGAGATTCTATTTTGAGTGACGGAGGCCGCTCAGTATCTGGTCCCGGTACTGTGTCGGTGTAATGCCTTCGCTCTTCTTGAAAAAACGTGTAAAATAGGACTGGTCATCAATGCCGACGGCCGAAGCGATTTCCGAGACCTGCAGTTGGTTCTGCTTGAGCAGGGATTTGGCCAGGTTCAGACGGGATATTTCAATCCAGTCCATTGCGGAGTGGCCGGTATGGGCGCGCACAAGGCGGTTCAGATAGTTGGGCGTGATGCAGAGGGAACTGGCGTAGGTCGACACTTTGCCGGGTTTGTTGTTCCGGTCGAAGACCAGTTCGAGGAAACGGCTCACGATGGCGTTGTCCGGGTGGTCTTCGCGCGGTTTGATCCGGCAGAGAAAGAGATCGAGTGCGCTCGCCGTCACGAAATAATCCTTCTGCTGGTAGGATTTATGGATTACTTCCAGCAGTGCCGCCGTAAAGGAGGCGTCTTCGGGGGTGAAAGACTGGAGAACCGGTTGCGGGCTGTGAAGGCATTCGTATGAGACATCTTTGAGGACGCGCAGGGAAAAGCCGCATTCAAAGCCCGTGTTCCGGTTGAAGTGCAGGACACGGAACGGCACGTTGCGTGGAATGATCAAAACCTGACCTGTCTGGCAGAGATACGGTTTCCCTTCGATTTCTATCAGTACTTCTCCATCGGTCAGATAGGCGAAGGAGAAGAAGGGGAGGACGGTTTCCGGGATGTCGGAAACATCAAAATAAGCTTCCCGATGAACTTTCTTGATACTGAAGAGGAACCCCGACATGTCTGTTTTAGGATTCCAATATGGTTCGATTATTGCCATTTCCCTACGTTTTGGCACAAAATTAGGAATAATTATTCTATCTTTGCACCCGTTTTAGGTTCGAAAATGAAAAAATCTTTTTTTCTCGCTTTTTTTCTCTGCTTTGCCTGGCTGGTAAACGCCCAGACGACGGAGTGTAGATTTACGCAGGCCCGTACCATCAAAGCCTCCGGAAAAGTCTTCCGTTCGGCAGGCGTCGTCTCTTATAAGTCGCCCGACCAGCTCACGATGACATATACCGACCCGGCCGGGGAATATCTGGTCATTTCGGGTCCGATGCTCCGCTCGAACACCCAGGGCCAGCAGATTTCCGTGGATACCGACAAAAATGCCCGTTTCAGAGTGCTGCGCAACACGCTGCTCAATTGCATTGACGGAAATTACGAGCAGGCAGCCAAAGACAACGATGCTGAACTGACCGTATCCGACAGGAACGGCGTCAAGACCGTCGTGATGAAAGCCCGCAAGGCGGCTGCCCGCGGCTATTCCCAGATTCTTATGGAATACGTCAAGGGTCTCCCCGTGCGGATGGTTCTCGAGGAGTTCGGCGGAATCTCGACAGAGTATCTCTTTAAATATTAAGCGACTCTTCCTGTTTTTCCAGGAAAGCGACTACGTCGCCGACGGTCTCGAAGGTAGCGAGGGACTCGTCGGGGATGACGATGCCGTACTGGTCCTCGATACGCATCAGGAGTTGGAGAATGTCGATGGAGTCGGCGCCCAGGTCGCGTTTGATCTTGGACTCCGGCGTAATCAGAGCCGGATCTTTCCGGAGTTGTTTGGCCAGGATTGCCTTTACTTTGTCAAACATATTCATTTGTTGCTCTTCTACTCTTCGTAATGTTCGTATTTTGCGATTTCAGCCTCGATTTTGGCGGAAAGCCGGCTGGTCTCCATCCTGTAGGCTTGTTCGATGCATTTCTCCACGGCGACGGCCTTGCTGCTGCCGTGTCCTTTGACGACGACTTTCTGCGTGCCCAGCAGGACGCTGCCACCGTAGTTCTGGTAGTTCATAAACTCCTTTTCTTCCTGGAACATCCGTTTCATCAGCAGGGCTCCCAGTTTGTATAGCGTGCGGGAGTAAATATCCTTTTTCAGTTTCTTGAGCAGTTCGAGAGCCGTACCTTCGGTACATTTGACCAGTACGTTGCCTGAAAAGCCGTCGGCCACCACTAGGTCGAAGTCGCCGGAGAGGAATTCGCGGCTTTCCATATTTCCCACGAAGTTGACCGACGGAGTCTCCTGCAGCAGCCGGTAAGCCTCGCGGCGGACATCGTCGCCCTTCTCCGCTTCCTTGCCTACGTTGAGCAGGGCGGTGCGGGGACGGTTCACGCCGTACACGTTTTCGAGATATAAACTTGCCATGATGGCGAACTGCCGCAGATGCGCTGCGGTGACTTCGGGGTTGGCCCCGCTGTCGCAGATGCCCACGATGCCGCCGCTCATCGTCGGCAGGATGGGGCAGAAGGCCGGACGGATGACGCCCGGGATGCGGCCCAGGCGCACGAGTGCGCCGGTGACCAGCGCGCCGGTCGAGCCGGTCGAGACCAGGGCGGCGATGTCGTCGCGGTCGCGCAGCAGGATGATGGCTTTCATCATCGAACTGTTGCGCTTGAGCCGGATCACATCGGTTGGTTTCTCATCGCAGCCGATCACTTCGGGCGCATGGATGACCTCAAGCCGTGCGGCATCATATGCCTTTCCGGAGAGTTCCGCTTTCAAAATGGTCTCGTCGCCGGTCAGCAGCAGATGCAGATCCGGATTTTTGTCCAGGGCGGCCAATGCGCCGGCCACGTTCGCCTGCGGCGAATGATCGCCGCCGAAGCAGTCTACGAGGATCTTGATCATGACAATTTCTTAACGTATGCGCGACGGCGCTTGGCCTGGACGGCCTTGAAGCGGTGCCACAGGTTCAGGATAGCGTAATTGTCTTCGAGGTTGAGATTGGTCTCGGCGTACGCTACATCGGTGTCGCGCAGCATATGCATGATGGCCGAAGCAAAAGCTACGGATACGCCGCGGTTGAGGTATTCCGGTTCCACGCCGATCAGGCACAGGTCGATGATCCTGGGATGGCGGATGCAGCGCAGCAACCGGAACAGTACTTTCGGCGTGAAGCGGCCGCGCGTGCCGACGAGGGCGGGGGCAAGCGCCGGGATGGCGAAACCGAAGCAGACCATCTTGTCGTTTTCGTCGAGGATGACAGCCGTGTATTTCGGATTGATGACCAGCCGGAAATTGTCGATCATCAGTTTTTTCATCCCGTCGGTGAACGGAACGGTTCCATATAGGCCGTCGTAGGATTTGTCCAGAATCTCGAAGATGCCGTCGGCATAGCGCCGGATGAAATCACGGGCGCTGGTAGAAGGCCCGAAATGCAGTTTGTACCGACGGAAGATAAAATCGGTAAGTTTGTCGAGATCTTCTTCGTCGTCCGAAGGATCGGGTGCATAGATCCGTGACTCGGTCCAGTCCACTTCCTTGACGAAGCCCAGTCGCTCGATGTGGTGCTGGTAGTATTCGGCGTTATACTGTTCTTCGAAGGTTTCGGGCTGGTCGAAGCCTTCCACAAGCAGTCCTTCGCGCTCCAGGTCCGAAAAACTCAGGGGACCGCAAATAGTGTCCATCCCTTTTTCCCGGCCCCATTTCTCAACAGCAAGGAACAAGGCTTCCGATACTTGCGGATCATCGACCGTGTCGAAGCGGCAGAAACGGACGCGGCGTTCACCGTTTTTTTCGTTGGCAGCCTTCTGGATGATGCCCTGGATGCGGCCGGCGATCCGGCCGTCCTTGTAGGCATTGAAGCAGATCCAGTCGCAGCAGTCGTTATAGACGAAGCCGGGCCGGAACATCTTCCGCTCGTCGGCATACAGCGGCGGCACGAAACAGGGATTGCCCTTGTACAGGTCGAGCGGGAAATTGAGGAAATCCCGCTGCTGACGGCGCGTGGATACTTGTCGGACTTCAATCATTTCTAGCGGTGTTTGGCGTGGAAGCACACGCCGACGCCGTTGGGACCGGAATGGCTGCCGGCGGTGGGGTTGCAGACCACATATTCTATATTCAGATCCTCGCCGAAACGCTCCTTCAGCATCGCACCGACTTCTTTTGCGATCCCGGGAGCATCGGTATGGCCCACGTAGAAGCGGTACGACTTGATGTCGTCGCCCAGATCGGCCACGCGGCCGACAAGGTGCTCCATTGCCTTGACACGGCCTTTTTCTTTGCCGCACGAGGTCATTTTCCCTTCGGCCGACATATAGATGATGGGCCGGATGCCGATAAGCGTTCCCATCGTGGCCGCCAGGCCGCTTACGCGGCCGCTCCGCCGGAAGAACTTCAAATCGTCGGCAAAGAAATACATCGCGTAGTGGTCCACTTCGGTTTTCGCCCATTCCAGGACTTGGTCGAGTGTCTTGCCGGCCTTGAACAGGTCGCCGACGGCACGCACGATGGCGTAGCTGATGGTCGTGATGCCCTTGGTGTCGATTTCTTCGAAACGACGCTCCGGATACTTCCCGCGCAGTTCGGCCACGGCCTCGTCCATTGCGTTGAACGTGATGGTCATCGCTCGGGAGAAGTGGACATAAAGGATATCGTTGCCGGCTGCCAGCTCCGGTTCGAAGTACTCGATGTAACGCTCTTTGGAAATGGCGCTGGTTGTGGGCAGTACGCCGCTGCGCAACATATCGTAGAAGGAGCGGCTGTCGAATTCGGTGAAATCCACATACGGGTAGACGGTCTTGGCGTCCACGCTGTAGGGCATGCTGATAAGCTTGTAGCCATACTCCGCTGCAACGGCGGGGGTAATGTCGGTGTCGGTGTCAGTATATAGTGTCAACATAGCAAAAGGATATAGTCGTAGATGGGTTGTCCGCCCTCGATCAGGGTGGTTTCGGTGCGGGGGAAGGCCGCGGTAAGGGCTTCGACGGCTGCGGCAGCTTCGTCGGCCGGTACGTCGGCACCCTGGAAGAGCACGGCGATGTCGTGGTGGCCTGCATCCAGTTTGCGGGCCATCTCCATCAGGGCATCCTGCCGCACCGGCGCCCCGCAGAGGATTTCCTTGCCGCTGATGCCCAGGTAGTCGCCGGCTGCGCCGGCTCCGCTTTCACGGATGGCGCGGGATACCTGTCCGGTGACCGTCTCGGACAGCACTTCGTCCAGTGCGGACACGATTTCATCGGCCGGCAGGGAGGTGTCGAGGTTGGCCAGGGCGAAATAGCCCTCGCCCAGGCTGTGGGTAGGGATGACCGTGACCTCCGATTTCCGGTACAGGCCGGCGGCCTGCCGGGCGGTCAGTACGATATTCCCGTTGTTCGGGAACACGAGGATATGCCTGGCGCCGATACGGTCGAAGGCTTCGAGAAAAGCCTGCACCGGCGGATTCATCGTCTGCCCGCCTTCGATCACCTCGTCGGTTCCCAGTTCGTGGAAGAGTTGCCGCATCTTCGTCCCTGCGGCGACAGCCACTACTCCGAGTTCTTTCCCGCCTACGCGGTATCGCTCGTCCATATGGTTTTCGTGGTGCTGGAGCGTCATGTTCTCAATCTTCAGCGTCAGGAACTCCCCGTACTGCTGGCAGTAGTTCAGGATATCGCCCGGGGCAGAGGTATGGACGTGGACCTTGATGATGGTGCCGTCGCGGAAGAATACCAGCGAATCGCCGTGGGCCGCAAGCCAGTCGGCGATGACCTTCTCGTCGAAGGCCTCCAGGTCCACCTTGCTGCGTTGCAGGCGCAGCAGGAATTCCGTGCAGTAGCCGAATTCCAGCACGCTGTCTTCGGTGAAGGCATTCAGGTCGACGTGCTGCGCCGGGGCAGCGGCCGTCTCGGGCATCGTCCCGGCTTCGCCGTGCAGGGCGGCCCGCATCCCTTCGACGATGGCGAGCAGTCCGGCACCGCCGCTGTCCACCACGCCGGCTTTCTTGAGCACGTCGAGCAGTTCGGGCGTGTGTTGGAGCGAAAGGTCCATCGCCGAAACGAGCAGGTCGAAGTATTCGTCGAAATCACGGCTGCGTGCCGCAGCCTCGACGCCTTCCCTGAGAACGGTCAGGATCGTACCTTCGACAGGTGTGGCAACTGCCGTATAGGCGTCTTCCACACCGCAGGCCATCGCTTTTTCGAACGCGTCCAGCCCGGCTTCCCGAAGACCCGACAGGCCGCGTGCCAGCCCGGCGAATATGCGGGAGAGGATCACGCCCGAATTGCCTCGGGCGCCCATCAGCATTCCCTGCGAGACAGCGGCCGCCGTCTCACCGAGAGAACCTTCCGCCGCCCGACAGCCGGCTTCCAGGGTCATATACATATTGTCACCGGTATCTCCGTCGGGAATGGGGAACACGTTGAGGTCGTTGATGATTTTCCGCTGAGCGTTCAGCCGTGCGCCGCCGCTGCGGACCATCGCGAGAAACAGATTTCCGTCCAGGTTTTCCATCAGTTTCTGTCAAGTTTCAAACTTCTGCGGAACCATTTCGTCCTGAGGAGCCTGCGAAAGACGAAAGGTTCGAGGGAGTAGGTCATCAGTATCGTGAAGATCATACCGATCAGGGTAATCCGTCCGGTGGAACTGATGGCAGGGTGGCGGGCGAAGACCAGGGATCCGACCACGATGATCAGGATCAGCGCAGAGAAGAAGATGGCGGCTTTGTGGTAATCCAGCCGCTGCTGGCTGCCTGTCCGGGCTTCCTCCAGCAGTCCCTCCATCACGAAGATACTATAGTCCACACCTATACCGAATACGAATGTGGCGATGACGATGTTGATCAGGTTGAACTCCAGTCCGAACATCGCCATGAAGCCCTGCAGGGCATACCACGAAAGGAACATCGGGAAAAACGCCACCAAGGCAACCCACAGGTTCCGGAACGACAGAAGCAGCACCAGCAGGACGAAAAGCGAGGAGATCAGCAGCGTCTTCTGGAAATCGTCGTGGACGATTTCCACCATATCGCGGCAATAATAGAACGGCTCCAGGACTACGGTCTGTGGTCCGCTGACCAGAGCGTCCGTGACGGTGTCCATGTCTTCCGGTGCGAAGGCGACGGTTGAGAAGATCATCCAGCGCCCGCTGTCCTGTCGTTCGATGAACGAAGAGAGCAGTTCTTCGGGAATCACGCCCGCCTCATAAAGGGAGCCGGGCTGATAATCGGCTTCGACCAGGGCGAAGAACGGGACGAAAAGATCGGGGTCGAGTTTGTGCTTGCGGGCGGCTGCAGCCAGATCGCGTCGCGCCTGGGCTACCCGGGCGGGCGTCCAGAATCCGTTCCAGGCCTCGATGCGGCGCTCTTGCTCTTCTTCCGGCTGGAAGAGGAGCGAAACGACCGATGAGTAGCGCTTCACCAGGCCGGTCCGCTGCAGGGAGTCGAGCCGCCCGTTCAGCATCCGGTCGTAGACGAGCGCCTGGTCGAAATCGTTGTCGTAGGCGGCGAAATACAGGTTCATATGGCCGTTCTCGTTCTTTTCGCTGTAGAGCCGCTGGCTCTCGTCGAGCGGAAGGTCCACATAGTTGAGATTCCGCAGGTCGCTGTCGAAACCCACTTTCGGGCTCATCGCGATGCCGGCCACCAGCAGCAGGGCCATCGCCCCCAGAATCCAGGGGTTACGGTCCCACGGCAGGCCGTTGATTCGGTCGATGGTGTGGAATCCTTTGTATTTCTTGTAGCGGATATCTTCTTTTTTCAGGAAGTGCGGCAGGAACACCAATGCGTAGAAAGTGCTTCCCAGCAAGGCGAACGTGGCGAAAAGACCGAAATCGCGCAGCAGGTCGCTCTCGGTGAAAAGCAGGCCCAGAAAGGCGCCGATGGTGGTCAGGCAGCCCAGCACCACGGGCGTGGACTCTTCCCGGAGCATCTGTTCCACGTCTTCCACATAATAGTAGTGGATCAGCACGTGCAGGCAATAGCTCAGTGCGACGCCCAGGATAATGGCGCCGATGCCAAGGGCCATCAGCGACATATAGCCCTTGATCCAATAGACGCAGGCGAGGGCGAAGAAAGTACCGTAAACGACGGGCAACAGCAGGTGGCCGATGAACCGCAGGCGGCGGAAGGCCAGCAGAAGGATGGTCAGGATGATGAGCAGCGAGATGCCGACAGTCCAGACCAGATCCTGTTTGATGGTGCCGGCATTCGACACGGCACCCAGCGGTGCTCCGTGGAAAAGGATCCGGGCATCGGGATGGGCCGCTTCAAAACGCTTGCGCTCCTGGTTGAGGATACGTGCGAATCTGGTGGACGTGCCCGAGTCGGTCTGCTGGAAACTGGGGGAAAGGAAAGCCATTGCCACGGTATGGTCGGGACAGAAGAAATGCCCGTTCTCGATCGTGTAGTCGCCGACCGATCCGTCGGCAGCCCCTTCCGGCATCAGCTTCGAAAGGAAAACCTCACGCAGGGCGAACGGATCGGTGCAGACCATCTGCGTGGCCGTTCCGGTCACATCGCTTTCTATCAGTTCCAGATTGCGCTCCATCTGCGCATCGATGGCTTCCGGCGTCAGGGCTTCGGCGAACGCTTCATAATAGGAGGGATCGATAAGCGAAGGGAGGTGTTCGAAACCATAATCCATCGCTCCGAGGGCCGTTTCCACTTCCAGGGACCTGAGGATGCCGCGGATGTACCGGCCCGTGGAATCACGCTGCTGGAGCATCTGCGTGAATTCGTCGATATAATCGCTCAGGGTCCAGGTATCGAGGGGCTCGTCGGGGTTGGCCGACGTGATCTGGACGAAGATTTTATCTTTCAGTCCGATGTCGCTGAAAGCCAACTCGCTTTCTACGCTCGAGCGGGGCAGCAGTTTGGCCACGTCCTCTTCATATCGGAGCTGCGCGCCGAAAAAGAGGAAGATCAGGGTGCTCAGGGCCAAAATGATATAGAGGAGCGCCTTGTGGCTGCGGAAGTATCGGTAAATCGGAACGAAAATCCGGTGCATCTTTCTTTTTTTAAATAAGTTGCAAATATAAATAATTCGCAGGAAAAAAGAAAAAACGCCCCGGGCTTTGCCCGGAGCGTCATGGTTTGGCGGCAGGGAAGGGCCTACGCTTCCGTCTTGACGTCGTCGAGCACGTCTTCGACGGTATCGACGATCTCTTCGACCGCTTCTTCTACCGTTTCGGCGGCTTCCGCGACGGGATCCTCACCGTGGCAGCAGCGGCCGTGATGATGGTGACGTTCGGCGATGATCGCATCGGCTTTCTTGGAGAAGAAGTTGTACATCACACCGTCGATGGCCACGCAGATGGCGCTGCAGACGATGGCGGCCAGTACGGCCAGGACGACGCCGGCCTTCGGAATGGCGCCCAGGAGACCGCAAACGATGCAGATGGCCAGTGACATGAGGAATTCCACGGCGAAGATGCGCCACTTGTTGCCATAGGTGGAGTCGTAGCTCAGCTGCAGTGATTTGAGCGGGGAGACTTTCTTGTCGAGGAAGAAGTAAATGGCGAAGCCCCAGGCGATGCCCATCACGATACCCGGGATGAACATAAAGAGGAAGGCGACCATAGTGCCGATGTAAAGGAGACCGAGCAGCAGGAAGAAGCCGCTGAGATTCCGGAAGTTCTCTTTGGCGAAAATCGAAGTCGGGTCGATGGTCTCCCCACGTCCGATGCCGATGACGGCCTTGTAGAGTCCGATGGTGGTGCCGACGTTGAGGTAGGGGATCCAGACGGTCACGAAATAGAGGATGATCATCAGGATCAGCGGGAAGAAGTTCTTCAGGCCATAGCGGACGCCGTCCTTGATGGTCTGCATGATGTCGAGTTTCTCTGTTGCCATAGCGATTGGGTTATTGGTTTTGGTGTGTTTCTGCAAAGGTATAAAAAATTATCGAAACTCAATAAATATTTTCAATTATTATTCGACAATCACGCGATTGACGCGTCGCGGCACGGAGGTGAAGATTTCATAGGGAATCGTGTCGAGGATCCTGGCGATGTCGGCGGCCGTCGGATTATCGCCGAAGATCGTGACCATGTCGCCTTCCTCACAGTCGATGCCCGTGACATCGATCATACACATATCCATACAAATGTTGCCGAGTGTCGGGGCAAGCTTGCCGTTTACGGAGAAGGAAGCGGCGCCCTGGCCCAGATGACGGTTGATGCCGTCGGCATAGCCCACGCAAAGGGTGGCCGAGCGGGTGACGCCGGGGCCGAGTTTTCCGTGACGGCCGTAGCCGACCGTTCCGTCTTCGGGAAGCAGGTCCTTGATCTGAAGGATCGGACAGCGGTAAAAAGCGGCAGGCCTGAGTCCGGGACTCGCGGTCGCGCTGATGCCGTAAATGCCGATGCCCAGACGCACCATATCGTACTGGTATTGTGTGAAACGTTCGATGCCGGCGGAGTTCAGCACGTGACGGAGCGGTTTATAGGGAAGATGCTCCATGATCCGGGTGCTGAGCTTTTCGTACAGGGCGATCTGGCCCAGCGTGAAGGCATCGTGCTGCGGCTCGTCTGCGGCGGCCAGGTGTGTGTAGAGACCTTCGATATGGATCTCGGGACTTTCGGCGATGAAATCGATCAGGCCCTGGATCTCACGTTCCATAAAGCCCAGCCGGTGCATGCCGGTGTCGATATTGATATGGACGGGATAGTCGCGCCGGCCGGCCTTGCGCAACTCTTCGCGCAGCCGGATGAGGGCGTGCAGGTCGGGGATGCCCGGTTCCAGTCCGTACCGGATCATCTCCGGATAGTCTTCTGTTCCGGTGGTCAGCACCAGGATTGGCAGGCTGATGCCGGCCTTGCGCAGTTCCACGCCTTCGCCGGGCAGCGCCACGCCGAAATAAGCGGCGCCCAGCGCTTCCATCTCCTGTGCAAAAGGCACGGCACCGTGGCCATAGCCGTTGGCCTTGACCAGAATGAGGATTTTCGTTTCGGGTTTAAGGAGAGAATGGAAATGACGATAGTTGTTCTGAATGCCGCTACGGCTGAGTTCGAGTCGGGCAAGCGGGGGATTCTGTGCCATACTGCTGATTGTTTTATCATACAAAAATAACGAATCGGCGGCAATGTTATCCCGAAAAACGAAAAAAACGCTAGGCGCCGCCAGTGCTGCGCCGGCCCAGCATCAGGTTTCGGATGTAGGTCACCAGCCCGAAACTCTGAGCCAGGATCACGACGGGATCGTGTCGCAGAATGCCGTAGGTCAGGATGAGCACTGCACCCGCCAGACTGATCATCCAGAATCCGGCAGGCAGGAGCGATTCTCCGCGCCGGACTGAATACAGGGCCTGATACAGGAAACGAAGGGAAAAGACGAGTTGCCCGAAAGAGCCGAAAAGCAGCAGCCAGCGCGGAATGGCCTCATTGTGGAAGACCGAATCCCGGAAGGATTGCCAGTCGCCGGCCATGCCCGTGACCGCGACGACCGGAACAAGCAACAGTGCACCCAGTACGACAGGCTTCCACCGGCCCAGCCGCTGCCAGATACCCTTGGCGCCCAGGTTCCAGACATAAACATAGAAGCCGATGACCTGACCCAGCATCAGGGCAAAATCCCTGCGCAGCCAGCCGTAGAGGAAGAATAGCAGCGAAGCTGTCAGGCTGAGCGTCCAGAAAAGGGTGGGGTTGACTACTTTCCGGGCCTTCTCCGACAGCAGCCACTGGACGAGCATCCGGGCGGAGAACAAGGCCTGTGCAAGGAGTCCGAGCGCGAATATCCAGAAGTTCCCGTTCATTCGAGACCGTTTTTTTCGATGGTCGGGTCGATGTAGCGCTTCTTCATCCAGCGGAAGCCGAAGCAGTCGATCAGCGGTCGCCAGAGCCGGTTGAACAGATGGTATTTGGCCGTTCCTGCCACCCGTGGGTAGTGCCGCACCGGAACCTGCCGGACGCGGCCGCCGGCCATCTGGACCAGAGCGGGCAGGAAGCGATGCATTCCGTTGAACAAAGGCAACTTCCGGGCATACTCTGTCTGGATTACCTTGAGCGGGCAGCCGGTATCGGAAACACCGTCATGGGTCATCATCCTCCGCCAGGAATTGGCGATCTTCGAGGATGCACGTTTTACGAAACTGTCTTTGCGCTCGGTCCGGATGCCCGTCACCAGGGCGTATTCTCCGGAAAAAGGCAGCAGGCGGTCAAAGTCGTCGGGATCGGTCTGCAAGTCGGCGTCGATATAGCCGGCCAGCGGCGATTCGCAGGCGGCGAAACCGGCTTTCAGGGCTGCGGTCAGTCCGCAGTTCCGGGAAAAACGGAGAAAGAAGAAATCGGACCGGCGACTGCAGATTTCCTCGATCAGCGCGCTGCCGCCATCGGTCGACCCGTCATCTACCAGCAAAACGCAGGAAGGCGGTGCGGCGGTTTTTTCCAGATAGGCGGCGAGCCGCTCCTCGAGCCGCGGGAGGTTTTCCCGCTCGTTATAGACCGGTACGATAATGGTAAACTGATAGGAGGCAGTTGCGTTCATGGCTTGCGTAGTCACTGCAAAGATAAGACATAGTTTTTGGAGATTTCGGAAAATATTTGTAATTATGTAGTTTGAAAAAGACTGTCTATGAAACGGGTTGTCTTCTCCTTGCTTGCCCTGCTGGCTTTTTCACTGCCGCTTTTCGCAGTGAAGGCATACCCGTATCCCGTTACGGTCACCCAGCCTGACGGAACGACGCTGACCCTCCGGATCCACGGCGATGAGAACCGCTCCTGGAAGACGACTCTGGAAGGCCGCCCGCTTTCCCAGGACGGCCGGGGTTTCTGGCGCGTGACGGACTCCCTGCCTCCGATGCCGGAGAAAGGCAAGGCACTCAATCCGGAAGGGGGCACTATTGCGATGTTTATGGCAACCAAGGCGTCGTTCAACATCCGCACGGTCGTCATCCCGGTACAATTCCGCGACGTCCGCTTCACGGTCCCTTCGCCCCGCTCTGCCATCTATAATCTCTTCAACCAGCAGTACTATACCGAGAACGGAGCCACGGGCAGCGTGCTCGACTATTTCCGCGACAATCTCGGCAACCGTTGCAATCTCTCGTTCGACATCTGCGATGTGGTGACCCTGCCCAATGACCTGGCCTGGTACGGCGAGAACAAGGGCGGTGTCACCGACAAGAACCTCAAACAGCTGGTCGAACACGCCTGTCGGGCTGCCGATGCGACCGGGGTGGATTTCTCCCGCTACGATTTCGACCAGGATGGCTATGTGGACAATGTGTTCCTGATCTTTGCCGGGCATAATGAAGCGGAAGGCGGCGACGAGAACACGCTGTGGCCGCAGTCGTGGAACATCTCCGACCAGAATCTTTCGCTCGACGGCGTGCGGATTTCGAATTTCTCGCTATATTCCGAATATTCCGGCCCTTCGGGCTACCGCTTTGCAGGTATCGGCACGATCTGCCACGAGTACTGCCACTTCCTGGGCTTGCAGGACCTTTATGATGTGAACGGCAGTACGGAAGGCACCGGCGTGGGGCTGTTCGGCACACTCTCGGTAATGGACCAGGGCAATTACAACAACGAAGGCCGTACGCCGCCATACCTGACCATTTTCGAGCGTGAAGCAATCGGGCTGGCCGAGCGGCGGGCTGTCCGGCAGCCTACGGAGCTTACGGTGGTACCCGTGCAGGGCTCTTCCGTAGCCCACGTACTTGCAACGGGCAAGGCCGGTGAGGATTTCTGGCTCGAATTCCGGGACGGAACCAAATGGGATGCCGCCATCGGCGGGACAGGCCTGGTCATCTATCATATTGACAAGAGCACGAACCGGGCGGGTTCCATGACGGCACGCACGCGCTGGGCGACGAACTCCGTCAACGCCTGTTCCTCCCATCCCTGCGCGCTGGCCGTCGCTTCGAACGGCGGAACGGGGCTGGGTGTCGAAGACGTCTTTTTCCCCGGTGCGCGGAACGTTCAGGTCATCCATTCATCCGTCAACTTTCCGCTCAGCGGCTGGAATGGGGAAGGCGTCGGATATGGCCTTTCCAACCTGGTGCGCGGTTCCGACGGTATGAATGTCAAAGTCGTCTTCGATGACAGCTGGAACCTTCCGGTGATCACGGGCTATTCCATCACGCCCTGGCAGACGTCGGCCCTGCTGGAATGGGAGTGTGACAAAGCCGGCGACGGACAGTGGAACATTCGCTGGGGACTCCGGAACAGCCCCGTCGAGGTGGTCGACGTCATCGGTAACGATACGAACTACCTGTTCGAAGACCTGACTCCGGGCGAATCGTATTACTGTGAACTCTATTATTCCCGATGGAACGTTTCGGGCAAGGTTTACCGGATAGAATTCCGGGCCCTGAGCCAGTTGAGCGATTATCCGCTTATCGGCGGGATGGACCAGACTTACAAGGCGGGTGACCGCCTGCGCCTGTTCCTGCTCAACCTGACTGAAACGGGGACGGAAGTGCTGTGGAGTGTCAACGGTGTCTCGATGGACGAAGACCGTTACATCTTCCCGGAAGCCGGCTCCTATCGGATTGTGGCAAAAATCCTTTACCCGGACGGATCCCGGGAGACATTGACCAAGATACTGGAGGTGGGTGATGCGGACTGACCGGAACATAGGCTTTATGCTGCGCTTCGCGCTGGCGCTCGTGGTCGTCGCCACGACGATGGCGGTGTCGTGTCCTGAACCCGATCCGGGAAGTGACAATCCCAATCCTGTGATTGATACCAAGAGTACCGAACGCAAGCAGCTGGAGGCATCCTATGTCGAGGGTCTCTACCTGAAAGGCTCTTGCGCCCTTGCCTTCGACCTGGGCCTGTTCCAGCGGGCCGTCAATCCGGTGCGGCGGACCTGCCGGATCCAGAGCGACGATCAGACCCGTTATCTGAATATCTTTTATGGGGAATCCGTTCCCGTGAAAGAAGGGGACGAGGTAGAGTGCGAGATCCACTACAGGCTCGACGCCGGCGAGTCCACGACGTTGATCGTCAAGCTCGTCGTTGTCAAGACTACGGACGAGTATCTCTGGCTCTGGAACGAGTTCCAGAAGGTCGGCCTGATCGTTCAGCGGCTATGACCGGTTCCGATGTGATTTATGATCCGCTGCGGCGGAAATGGGTGGCCCGTACGCCGGAGGAGGAAGTACGCCAGGCGGTCATTGCCTGGTTGCGCGATGTCCAGGGTTTTCCGACGGGCCTGATGGAGAGCGAATACGGTTTCGTGTACAATCGGCGCCGATACCGGGCGGACATCCTGGCTTTTGACCGGCAGCTTCGTCCGCACCTGCTGGTGGAATGCAAGGCGCCCGGCGTAAAGCTTGATGCGGAGGTTATCGACCAGGTGGTGCGTTACACACGCGTGCTCAAGGTCAACTATGTGATGGTAACCAACGGCACGGTCACGCATCTGCTGCGGCGCAAGGATGGGGAAGACGGCTACGCCGCCCTGGATGTACTGCCTGAGTCCCTGTTACCCGAAGTTTCAGGCTAAAAGTTTGGCGATAAGTTCTTTGAGGAGGTCTCCGTCGGAGGCTTCCCCGCGAGTGTTCGATTTGGAACGGCGGTCGTATTCCTTGAGAAGGGCAATGGCGCGCATCGTCTTTTTGACCGGATAGTTGCGCAGGGCCGTGTCGTATTCGCCGGCGAAATAAGGATTGATGCCCAGTTGGGAGAGGATCTCACCGCGCTCGTCACCGCGCTGGAGCAAGGCGTGGTAGCGCAGCAGCCGGATAAAGTGCCCGGAGAGCGCGGCCATCGTCATCTGGATCGGGAACCGTTTCGGGGAATCACCGAAAAAACGGGCGATGCGGAAGGCTTTGTCCGCATCTTTCAGCGAAAGCGCTTTCGTGAGTTCGAATACCGAGTAGTCCCGGCTCATTCCCACATTATCCTCAATGTCCTTCGCCGTGATGCGCCGCCGGTCTTCCGGCAGGATCTTGCGGAGTTTGTCGATGGCCAGGGTGATTTTCTGCAGGTCGGTGCCGGCCGATTCGGCCAGCAGCGCCGAGGCGTCGGGCGCAATGCTCAGTCCGGCTTCGGAAAGGTAGCTGTCGATCCAGCGTCCGATGCGGTAGTCCGGGATGGGATTCGACTCGAAAGCGACACCCAGTTTCTTTGCCTGTTTATAGAAAGTGGAGCGCTTGTCGATGTTCTTGCCGCTCTTGGTCGGGTCGTTGTTGGTCTTGTAACAGATCACCAGCACGGTGGTGGGCTGGATACCTTCGAAATAGACGCCGATGTCTTCCACCTTTTTCATCATCTGCGCCTCTTTGACCACGACGATCTGCCGGGCGATCATCATCGGGAACTGTCGGGCGGTGCTCACGACCTGGTTGGCCGTGACATCCGCCCCGAAATAGACGATCTGGCCAAAATCCCGCTCTTCGGGCGGGACGGCATGTTCCATCAGCAATTTACAGAGTTCGTCAATATAATAGTGCTCCTTGCCGAACAGCAGATAAAACGGCTTGATGTCGCCGCTGAGGATTTCCCCGCGCAGCGCCTTGTACTCCTGAACCGTGTCTGTCGTCGCCTTGGCCATAACTCCACAAAGATACGAATAAATGCGTTATTTATTATCTTTGTGCCATGTTTGCGGAGGCATTGAACGGTAAGATATTCGACATCGTGTCGCAGGTGGCGCGGGAGCAGGGCGTGCGGGCTTTCGTCATCGGGGGCTATGTGCGCGACTTCTTCCTGCAGCGTCCCTGCAACGACGTGGACATCGTGGTTGAAGGCAGCGGCATCGCCCTGGCCGAAGCCGTGGCGGAAAAGATTCACGCCAAGGTGTCGGTCTTCAAGCGTTTCGGGACGGCGATGCTTCGCTATCGCAACCTGGAAGTGGAATTCGTCGGCGCCCGCCGCGAATCCTACCGTTCTGATTCCCGCAAACCCATCGTCGAAGACGGTACGCTCGAAGAGGACCAGCAGCGCCGTGATTTTACCATCAATGCGATGGCATTCAGTCTCCAGAGAGATGATTACGGCAGCCTGGTCGATCCTTTCGGCGGCATCCGGGACCTGAACGAAGGCCTGATCCGTACCCCGCTCGATCCCGACACGACCTATAGCGACGATCCGTTGCGGATGCTGCGCGCCGTGCGTTTTGCCACGCAGCTGGGTTTCACGATCGTGCCTGAATCCATCGCCTCGATCCGCCGCAACAAGGAACGGATGGAAATTCTCTCGGCCGAACGCATTGCAGACGAGATGATGAAGATTATGCGCACGCCTAAGCCATCGGTCGGCATCCGCCTGCTCGATGAGTGCGGCCTGCTGCCTTTCGTCCTTCCTGCCGTGGCCAGTCTCAAGGGCGTGGAGACGGTCGACGGTCGTGGACACAAGGACAATTTCCGCCATTCCCTGCAGGTGCTCGACAATGTTGCCGCCGCAAGTGACAATGTCTGGCTACGTTGGGCGGCACTGCTCCACGATATCGGGAAGGCCTCTACCAAGCACTGGGAACCGGAAACGGGCTGGACGTTCCGTGGGCACGAATACGTGGGTTCCAAGATGGTCAAAGGAGTATTTTCCCGGCTCAAGATGTCGCAGACCGACGATATGAAATACGTCCAGAAACTGGTGCTGCTCCATATGCGTCCCATTGCACTGGTTACCGACGAGGTGACCGATTCGGCGGTCCGCCGCCTGCTTTTCGACGCCGGAGACGACATCGACGACCTGATGCTCCTGTGCAAGGCCGACATTACCTCGGCCAACGAACAGAAAGTCGAGCGATACAGGCAGCAGTACGACCACGTCAAGGAGAAACTTGTCGAAGTGGAGGCCAAAGACGCAGTGCGCAACTTCAAGAACCCCGTCACCGGCGAGCTGATCATGGAGAAATACGGAATTCCGCCCTGCCGTGAGATCGGCATCATCAAGGAAGCCGTCAAAGAGGCCATCCTCGACGGTGTCATCCCCAACGAATTCGAAGCCGCCTGTGCCCTGATGGAGCAGAAAGCCGCCGAGCTGGGGCTTCAATCGCGATGTGTTTGATTTTAAATTAAAAATGGTTAGATTTGCATAGTTTATGTAGTACTTTGCAAATCAAATTTTTCCGATATGAAAAAGATTGTTTTACTGATGACGGCTCTTCTGCTGGTCTGCAGCGGAGCCTCCGCGCAAAGCAACGTTCTCAACCGCCTGAAGAACCGGGCGAAGAACGCTGTGGAGTACAAAGTCGGCAACAAGATCGAACAGGGCATCAACAATGCCCTCGACAGCAAGGCCCGGAAGGAAAGGAAACAGGAACGGCTGAATCAGCAGAACCAGAATAACGACGGCGAAAACTGGCAGACGGTTCAGGAAGATCCTGAGGAAGAAACCGTTTCCGAGCAGAAAGAAGTGAAGAAAGGTGCCCAGATGAAGTGGAACAATTATGATTTCGTCGCCGGCGATGAAATCATCTTTGAAGACACGATGGAGAACGAACAGCTCGGCGAATTCCCGTCCATGTGGGATGCGTTCAGCGGTGCGGCGGAAATCGTCGATTTCGACGGGCAGAAAGTGATCAACACGCAAGATGCCTCGATCACGCCGCTCTATCAGGACGGAAAGGTTTACCTGACCGACGAATGCACTGTGGAATTCGATATCTATATCTGGGAAGAAGAGTTCTTTACCAAGGAAGTCAACAATGGTGACGGCCTGGGTCTGAACGGTTATGCCATCTATCTGGGTTGTGAAGAGGAGATCCATCGCATATGGCGCAACCCGGACGAAATGTCGCTGTATATGCATATCGATGCGGCTGGCTATGACAATGCGCCCAATCAGAACTTTTACTATGAGTGGACCGCCCCCAACGGCGATATCCGGGAAGGCCAGTATGAGATCAAGAATCTCCAGCGGAATGCCTGGCACCACATTGCCGTTTCTTTCAACAAGCGCGCCTTCAAAATCTATTTCGACGAGCAGCGGGTCGCCAACATTCCCAACGCCAAGGCGCCCCGGTTCGTGCAGTTCACGGGTGAGTACGATTATGAACGGCTGTATTTCTGGCGCAACGTCCGCATCGCGAAAGGTGCCGTGCCGCTCTACGACCGCCTGGTCTCCGACGGCAAGATCGTAACCTACGCCATCACCTTCGACACTGGCAAGGCCACCCTCAAGCCGGAATCCACGGGTGAAATCAACCGCATCACGAAGATGATGACCGACGATCCTTCCCTCAGCTTCGAAGTCCAGGGCCACTGCGACAACACCGGCTCCGACAAGGTCAACGATCCGCTCAGCCAGAAACGCGCCGAAGCCATCGTGGCCGCCCTTGTGGCTGGCGGCATCGATGCCTCCCGCCTGACCGCCGTCGGCAAAGGCGCCCACGAACCCATCGCCGACAATGGCACCGACGAAGGCCGCGCCAAGAACCGCCGCGTCGAATTCGTCAAGAAATAGCCGTGGCAGCTACATAGTTGGCTTACAACGAATTATATAAAATCGCTTGCGTATTCTTACGCAAGCGATTTTCGTTAAAGCATTGAACATCAAGCGTATGTCCGCCACGCTTTTGGGCGCGCTTATGCGCTCTGGTTATTGCTCCGGAACCGTCTCGCTACGCTCGACCCCTCCCACGCTGACGCGTGGGCCCCTCCCTCTTACAGTGCCGAGGGTGGCATGGGTTCCGGAGCAATTAACCACCCGCGCTTTTGGCGCGCAAAATCCTACGGCTCCGGACCGTCGTAGATGTCTTCCTTCGGGGGCTGTGGCAGGTGGACCTGCAGGAGATGGACGCCGCCGGGGGCGGGTACCAGCATCACGTCGTCGAGTGAAGCGGGAAGGAGCATGCACTCGCCGGAGGCGAGGCCGTAGCGCGCGCCGCCCGCCTCGACTGAAGCGGATCCTTCCGTACAGCACAGGACCACACAGCTCTTGAATGAATCCATCGGCACTTTCGCCGGTGTCTTCAGCCGCATGCTGGTGAGGATGAAATGCGGATCGTCGACCAGGACTTTCACGCCGTCGGGACAGGAGCAGGCGTTGGCCGTCTCGTCGTATTTCCGATAATCGATGCTGTCGAGGGCCTCTTCGAGGTGTAATTCCCGTCGGGTGGCGGGATTGAATTCGCGCCCCCAGTCGTAGAGGCGGAACGTAAAGTCGGAGGCTTCCTGTATCTCGGTGATCTTCAGTCCGCCGCCCGCCGCATGGACGGTTCCGGGCGGAATGAAGAAACAGTCGCCCGGCCGGGGCGTATAGACGTTGAGCAACGCGGGAGCCGTACCGTCCTTGCAGGCGCGGTACAGGGTGCCGGCGTCGGTGTCTTCCTTGAATCCCATCCAGATGCGGGCGTCCGGCCCAGCCTCGGTGACGTACCAGAACTCCGTCTTGCCGTACAGTTCGTACCGTTCGGCCGCAACCGTATCGTCGGGATGAACTTGGACGGAAAGACGATCCTCCACGTATAGCCGCTTGATCAGCAAAGGAAAGTAGAGATTGTTCCATTCGAATATCTCGTCACCCACCAGGTCGCCGAGATAGGTTTCCAGAATGTCGGGCAGATCGTTTTCGGCAAGGAATCCTTCCGAGACGACGGAAGCCTCTTCCTCGAAGCCGCACAAGTCCCAGGATTCTCCGCCCCAGGCCTTAGGCATCCACAGGGGCTTGAACTTGAGGGGATACAGTTTTTTCATTTAAAATGACGAGGGTGATGGCCAGCAGCAGGGCTGCGGCTACATATACGATCCAGTAAGTGGTTTCCGGCAGCACATCCTTCAGCCCGGCATCGATGGGCAGGTCGGCCCAGACGCGCGAAATGACCGTCGAAATGGAATTGTTGAGGCAGTGCAGGAAAATGGTGGCCCACAGCGAGTGGGTACGGTAATAGACCCAGCCCAGCAGCAGACCGATGAGGAAGGCGGGGATGGACTGCCAGGGATTCATATGCATCACGGCGAAGATCAGGGCCGACCAGACAATGGCCTTCCACGGGGCCTTTCTGCGGGCCAGCATGCCGCGCAGCATGATGCCGCGGCAGAGCAGCTCTTCGAGCAGCGGCGCCAGGATGCAGGTCGAAACGATCATGTCCCACAGGGCGGATTCGACGAAGGCTTTCTCAAAGATGGCCTTGATGGAATCGGGCATCGGAATGAACGACGTAGTCGGTTCGATGACGACCGACAGGGACAGCATGGCGATAGCCGCCAGCGCCAGGACGCCGAAGGCGCCCAGCTTGCCGAAATGCGGCGCATCGATCCGGAGCGCCGGCTCGCCGCGCAGCTGGGCCTGCGCCCCCATCCACCAGCAGGCCGCCAGCGGGAAACACATCATAATCAGATAGGTGAGCGATTGCGGAACGGCCTGCCAGGCAAACGTCAACATACCTCCCACCAGGCTTCCGACAAAAACCAGGGCGACCAGCAGCCACGAAGCGCCCACCCCGGGTTTGCAATATTTGAATTGTTGAATCATCCGTCAAAAATAATCATTATTTTTGTGAAAACATCCGCCGCCATGTCGATCTTCACCAAAATCGGGGAAAAGTACCGGGAATGGAAACAGCATCCCGTGGGGAAAGTACTGCTCAACAAGTACTTTGTCGTGGGCTTCATTTTCCTGGTGTGGATCTGCTTTTTCGATACGAACAACGTGGGGCAGATGATCCGCGCGCGCGTGACCCTGCGCCGCCAGCAGCGGCAGATCGAGTTCTACAAGCGAGAGATCTCCAATATGGACCGCAAACTGCAGCAACTTCGCTCCGAGCGCGACTCCCTCGAGAAGTTCGCCCGCGAAGAATACTACTATCACCAGGACGGTGAAGACGTCTATGTTATAGAGTAGGGGGTACTTCTCCGCTGTCGTCGTCCAGACGATTGTTCCACAGATATTTCCGGGTTTCGGCCACGATCACCCCGCTGAGCAGCAGGATGGCGATCAGGTTCGGGATGGCCATCAGGGCGTTGGCGATGTCGGCCAGGTTCCACACGACCGAAAGACTCAGCACGGAGCCGGCGAAGACGGCGCCGATGAAGAGGACGCGGTAGATGGCAACCACGATCTTGCCGGCCTTGACGTTGCGGCCGGCCAGGTATTCGATGGCGCGCTCGCCGTAGTACGACCAGCCCAGGATGGTGGAGAAGGCGAAGGTGACGATACCCACGGAAAGGATGATCGGGCCCACATAAGGCAGCTTGTCGAAAGCGGCCTTGGTAAGGGCGGCGCCCTGCGTACAGTCGATGTCAGGATGAGCCACGATGCTGCTCACCAGCACCAGACCGGTGATGGCGCAGACCACGACGGTGTCCCAGAACGTGCCGGTGGAGGAGACCAGGGCCTGCCGCACGGGGTTGCGGGTCTGGGCGGCTGCCGCCACGATGGGGGCGGAGCCGAGACCGGACTCGTTGGAGAACAGGCCGCGGGCGATACCGAAACGGCACGCCATCAGCACGGTCGTGCCGACGAAGCCGCCGCCTGCCGCGCGGGCCGTGAAGGCGGAGCGGCAGATGAGCCGGATGCTTTCGCCCAGATACGGCCAGTTGAGGCCGAGGATGACCAGACAGCCGAGTACATAGAAAATGGCCATGAACGGCACCAGGGCGGAGCAGACCCGCGAGATGCCCTTCACGCCGAAGACGACGACCAGCAGCACCAGCAGGGCCAGGATGACGCCCACCAGGACCTGCGAGATGCCGTAGGTCTCGTTGAGGAGCAGCGAGATGGAATTGGCCTGCACGGTGTTGCCGATGCCGAAGGCGGCGATGGCCGTGAACGCGGCGAAGAGGATGGCCAGCCACTTGGCGTGGAGGCCGCGCTCAAGGGCGAACATCGGCCCGCCGAGCATCCGGCCGTCTTTCGTCTTGACGCGGTATTTGACGGCCAGCAACCCTTCCGAATACTTGGTGGCCATGCCGAAGACGCCGGTGATCCAGCACCAGAGCACTGCGCCGGGCCCGCCGAGGGCCACGGCCGTGGCCACGCCCACGATGTTGCCGGTGCCGATGGTGGCCGCCAGAGCGGTGGCCAGGGCGCCGAACTGGCTGACGTCGCCGTGCGACTGGCTGTCCTTGGTCAGGGACAGCCGGATGGCTTTGCCGACTTTCAGCTGCGGAAACCGCAGGCGGATGGTCATGAAAACGTGGGTGCCCAGGAGCAGAATGATCATCGGCCAGCCCCATACGGCCGAGGAGATCTTTTCGATGAGGGTTGCGATTGAATTCATGGAAAAACCTTTATCTTTGCAAATATACAAAAAGGGAGAAGAAAATGAAAGTGAAAAAGTACGCCCGTTTCCTGCTGCTGCTCTGCTGGCTCCCCGCCCTCTTCCTGCTCCAGGCCTGCCCGGATCCGCAGGAGAAGGAGGAACAGGAAAGGATCGATGCCGATCCCGACTACCAGGCCAAAGTGTTCCTGCGTGATCAGTGCATGGAAGTGTTCTACTACTGGCGGGACGAAGTCATGGCCCGCAACAAGATGATCAAACCCTACAATTACGATATCTACGAGTACTTCGACGAGTTGCTCTATTCCCGCGACCGCTGGAGCTGGATGTGCGACCGGGAGGACTACATTGCCGACGAAACCGGCGTGATCAGCGGAACCTGGGGCGTGAGCATCGGCCAGGCCATCGAAGGCTACGGCGACTACGGCCTCCACATCCGCTATATCTACCCCGGCTCGCCGTTCGAATCCCACGGTGTGACGCGCGGTGCCGTGCTGACCAAGATGGACGGCTTCAGCGTGGAAGACGACGAGCAGGGCTTCACCAGCGAGAAGGCGAAATACTTCAACGACAACTTCTATTCGAAAAAGACGCAGACCTTCACCTTCCGCCTGGCCGACGGCACCGAAACGACCTTCACGGCCACGATGAAAGACAATCTGCAGACCCATACCAACCTGATCACCCGCGTCATTCAGCCCGGCGATTACCCGGGCCTGACCCGGCCGGTGGGCTATTTCCACTATCTGGCCTTCAAGGCGAATTTCCTCGACGACATCGCCCAGTCCATGACCTATTTCCACGACCAGGGCATCCGCGACCTGATCGTCGACCTCCGCTACAACGGCGGCGGCGACTCCAGGGCCAGCGACACGCTGATGACCTATCTCGCCCCCTCGTCGGCCGTGGGCAAGCCCTATGTGGTCCGTCACCACAACAGCTATCTGGCTTCCCTCGACAAGGATTACAGCGACGAGGCGAACACGATTGCCGTCGGGGCCAACGCCCATGCGCTCAATCTCGACCACATCTATTTCATCACCGGTGCCGGCTCCGCTTCCGCCAGCGAGATGGTGATCAACGGCCTGAAGCCGTATATGGGCGAGAAACTGCAGATGGTGGGCGACACGACCTACGGCAAGCCCAACGGAATGTACGTGTTGATGTATCCCAGTACGAAAGACGACATCAAACGCTATAACAACGACGATTTCTCCCGGCTCGAGTGGGTGTTCCTCCCCATTTGTTTCTTCAACAACAATTCCCGCGGCGAAGCGATCCCCGAAACGGGCTTCGTTCCCGACTACTATTGCCCAGACGATCTGTACCACGATTTCGGCGTCGGAGAGGCGGCTGTCAAGGCCTGTCTGACCCATCTTTCAACCGGCGCTTACCCGTCCGTTTCCCCGCGTCCGGCCTCCGTGGCGACACCCAGATCGAAATCCGGATATCGGGTTGATACGGAAGAAGATAGGCCGAATTACGGGTCTTACCGTGTCCGCGAACGGTTTTTTTAGCAATTCTCGTTGATTTTTGCGGTTTTTTCGTGCGAAAATTTGGAGAATTCGTAGAAACCACCTAACTTCGTAATCAAATGGTTAGAGAAATTTTTATTCTTTATCAATTATAATTAACCCAAAACAACCATGAAAGAACTCGTTGAAAAAATCAATGCCGAGATCGAGCAGTTCCAGAAGAACGCCGACCTGCAGGTGACCAAAGGCAACAAGGCCGCCGGTACCCGCGCCCGCAAGAACGCCCTCAACATCTGCAAGCTGATGAAGGACTTCCGCAAGGCTTCCGTGGAAGCTGCGAAGTAATTCTCGCCTCCATTGAAAAAAATGGGACTGCCCCTGCGGGGCGGTCCTTTTTTTGCAGGGCAAGACGCCATCATGGATTCCGTTAGAATAGACAAATTCCTCTGGTCGATCCGCGTGTACAAGACCCGCACGGATGCGACCGACGCCTGCAAGGGCGGCAAGGTGACGGTTGGCGGCGCCGCCGCCAAGCCGGCCCGCGAAGTCAAGGCAGGCGATGTGATCGGCATCCGCAAAGGGCCGGTCTCCTATACCTATAAAGTATTGGCTCCGCTGGAGAAACGGGTCGGCGCCAAAGACGTGGCGACCTATGCGGAGAACCTGACGCCGCAGGCGGAGCTCGACAAGCTCCACGCCCCGGTGGAGACGTTCTTCATCCGGCGCGACCGCGGTTCGGGCCGCCCCACGAAAAAGGAGCGGCGCGACATGGATTCGCTCTACGGTTCCTTCTTTTCGGATGAGGGGGTCGACGGAGACGACTGATCTTCCGTCACGACCGCGCGGTTGAACCGGGTCATCGCCCGGTCGATGCCTTCGGTGCCGTAGCACTTGATGGCTTCGACGGCGCGTTCCAGCACCAAGGGAAGCATCCGCTTTTCTTCCAGCAGCAGTTCTCCCAGCACGAAGTCCACTTGATGTCCTTCGGCGAAGCCGCCGTTGCCCGTGCCGACGCGCAGGCGGGCGTAGTCGTCGCTGACCAGTTCATAGTCGATGCTCTTGAGCCCGTTGTGCCCGCCGGCCGATCCGCGCTTGCGCATACGCAGCGTGCCGAAGGGGATGGCGAAGTCGTCGACGACCACGAGCAGGTTTTCCTGCGGGATGCGGGTCTTCTGGAGCCAGTAGCGGACGGCTTTGCCGCTGAGGTTCATATAGGTGGAAGGCTTCAGCAGGGTGAACTTGCGGCCCTTGAAGCTGATTTCCGTCGTGGCGCCGTAGCGGCCGACGGTAAAAACAGCATTGGATGCCTGAGCCCAGGCATCCAATACCATAAATCCCATGTTGTGTCGGGTGGCGGCGTATTCTGCGCCGATATTGCCCAGACCGACCACCAGGTAGTTCATAAGCAGGGCTTATTGAGCGGCCTCGGTGGCAGCGGCGGCGGAGTTGCGGGTTGCGCGGACAGCGCAGACCAGCGTACCCTTCGGCGACACGATCTGGAAACCGTCGAACTTGAGGTCGCCGGCGTTGATCTGTTTGCCCAGACCCAGCTCGGTGATGTCGACCGGGAGTTCGTCGGGAAGATTCTCGATCATACCGCAGACCTTCAGCTTGCGGGTGGGGACGTTGAGTTTGCCGCCCTGGCGGACACCGATGGAGTTGCCGGTGATCTTGATGGGCACTTCGATGGTCACGGGCTTGGCCGGATCGAGGGCGAGGAAGTCCACGTGGAGGGCGCGGTCGGTTACCGGGTGATACTGGATGGCCTTGAGAATGGCCTGGTGGCATTCACCTTCGATGTTGAGGTCCACGATGTGGGAATAGGGAGTGTGGGTGAGGTTCTTGAGTTCCTTCTCGTCGACCGAGAAAGAGGTGTTCTCGACGCCGGCGCCGTAGATGACGCAAGGCACTCTCTGTTCGTTGCGGACGTTCTTGACGTCAGCTTTCTTGCCGGTAATTCTCTTCTTACCCTGAAGTTCCAAATGTTTCATGATGGATGTTTTAAAAAATGTGTTACTCAAGCCGGAAACGGGTCCGGCTCCCATTGCACCAAAAGGTTACCCTTTTCAGCAGGCCGCAAAGATATGAATTTTTTTTGCAAATCATATTATAATCCATAAATTTGTGAGACCTGACAAACAATCAAAAACCACAATCTGATAATTCGTAAAACTATGGCAAAGAAATGGATCTGCACCGTTTGCGGTTATGTGCATGAGGGCCCCGAAGCGCCCGAGCGCTGCCCGCTCTGCAAGGCTCCCAAGGAGAAATTCAACGAACTCGTCGAGAGCGAAGGCGGTCTGACCTTCGTCGATGAACACAAGATCGGCGTGGCCAAGGGCTGCGACCCCGAAATCTGGCAGGGCCTGCAGGATCACTTCCGGGGCGAATGCTCCGAGGTGGGCATGTACCTGGCCATGGCGCGCCAGGCCGACCGCGAGGGCTATCCCGAAGTGTCCGAAGCCTTCCGCCGCTACGCCTTCGAGGAAGCCGACCACGCCGCGCGCATCTGCGAGATGCTGGGCGAGATGGTCTGGGACACCAAGACCAACCTGAAGAAACGGATGGAAGCCGAAGCCGGCGCCTGCGAGGGCAAGAAAGCCATCGCCACGAAGGCCAAACAGCTCAACTACGACGCCATCCACGACTCCATCCACGAGATGGCCAAGGACGAGGCACGCCACGGCAAAGGCTTTGAAGGCCTCTACAACCGTTACTTCAAGAAATAATCGTTATTGGACCAGCCCGGTGGCTTTGTTCCACTGCAAGGTCTTGTAATAATTGTTGAGCACCGTATAGGAGGGCCTGGGGATATAACTTCCCAGGCCCGAATAGTGTCTGATGGTCAGGCCGAGGAAGGAATCGGTGGCGTCCTTGAAAATGACGGCGCCATTGAGGGCGGACAGGAAAGCCGCATACTCGGCGTCGCTGGCCACGCGGCCGACGAAGTCGTCGAGATCGTAATACCAGTATTGGTTGCTGAACCGGTGATAGGCCTGGATCGACGAGCGGTTGATCGTCAGGATCTGGTCCCGGTGGTTCTGGAAAATGGGGCGGCAGGCGGCTGCGAGCGGCTCCAGGCCGGCGGTGCGGACCACCGACACCGTGGCGGAGCAGTAGACGCCGGACATCGCGCGGTAGTGCGCCATAAAGTTTTGCGCGATGGTGCGCATGGCTTCTTCCGGCTTCTGGGTGAAGACGGGCTGGACCATGGTCTCGTAAGGGAAGCCGTCGGAGAGGATTTCCGTGGGGGAGAAGAGCACGTAGTCGCAGACGTTCCGCAGTTCATAGGCCACTTCCACGTCGGCCATGAAGCAGCAGTCGAAGAGGACGAACTCGTAGTGCCGGCTGCTGAGGGCGCTGCGCAGGTCGGCCAGTTCCATCTCGGTGCCGTGGTCTTCGGCGAAGCTTTTGACCATATGGGCGTAGGGGTCGTTCTCGAGGGTGTTGCCGGGCACGCTCCACTGGACAGGGCCTTTCGGCTCCTGGTCTTTCGGGTCGGAATAATAGCCGGCGGGCAGATAGCCCGTGGCGTGCGACCAGAGGATGAGGCTCCGCCGGGTGGCGGGCCAGGCTTCTTCGGCGTCGTTCAGCACGGCGGTGAGCGTCTCTTGGGTCGCGGAATTGGTCGAGAAGGGATATTCCTGAATGGTCTCCTCCACGAGGACGCCTTTCTTGTCGCGGCTCAGGCGGACCAGGGCCGGGGTGCGGTCCATGAAGTGGTGATAGACCAGGACGATCTTGTCGGTTTCTTTCTGGCCCGGGAGCCAGGCGCCGCGAAGGTCCTCAAAGTCGCCTTGGCCTTCCTGGGTCAGGGAATTGTTGCCGGCAAAGTAGATGAGCAGCACCTGACGGTCCTTTTCCCGGGGGGAGAACCAGTCGCAGGACGTGACCGTGAGCAGGGTCGCGAACAAGGCTGTCAGCAGGGCGGCAAAGCGTTTCATGCGGCAATGATATGAAAATTATTTATCTTTGTCAAGAAATATCGTGCCAATCCTAAACCCTATGAGACATCTTAGAACCATGATCCTTCTCACCGGACTGGGCCTCGCCCTGACAGCCTGCGGATCGAAGACAGGCGATCCCGGTTTCCAGTATTCCATCGACGAATTCGCTGACATCGAGGTGCTCCGCTACCAGGTGCCGGGCTGGGAAGACCTTTCCCTGCAGCAAAAAGAATATGTCTATCACCTCAGCGAAGCGGCCAAGGCCGGCCGCGACATCACCTGGGACCAGAATTTCAAGTACAACCTGGAAATCCGCCACGTCCTCGAGGCCATCCTCGAGAATCAGGCCGTTGACCGCTCCGCAGCCGAGTGGAACGACTTCCTGGTCTATGCCAAGCGCGTGTTCTTCAGCAACGGCATCCACCACCACTACGCCAACGACAAGATCCTGCCCGCCTGCTCGCGTTCCTATTTCGCCAGCCTGATGGACGCCGTCGGCACCGAACCCGGCCGTGCCGAGTTCCTGCTGCAGGTGATCTACGACCCCGACCTCTATCCGACCCTGCAGTACCAGGGCACGGAGAAAGACCTGGTCGAGGCCTCGGCCGTGAACTTCTACGAAGGCGTGACGGCCGACGAGGTCAATGCCTTCTACACCAAGATGGAGAACCCCAGCGACCCGCACCCCATCAGCTACGGCCTGAACAGCAAGGTCGTCAAGGAAGACGGGAAAGTGGTGGAGAAGACCTGGAAGGTCGGCGGCATCTACGGCCCCGCCCTCGAAGTGATCATCGGCCATCTCGAAGCGGCCAAGGCCGTGGCCGAGAATGATACCCAGAAGAAATACATCGACGAACTGATCGCCTACTACCGGTCCGGTGACCTGCGGATGTGGGACCAGTACAACATCACCTGGGTGGCCGACACCGAAAGTGACGTGGACTTCGTCAACGGCTTCGTCGAGGACTACGACGACCCGCTCGGCCGCAAGGCTTCCTGGGAGGGCATCGTCAACTTCCGCGACCGCGAGGCCTCGCGCCGCACGGAAATCATCAGCCGCAATGCCCAGTGGTTCGAGGACAACTCGCCGGTGGATCCCCGCTTCAAGAAGGAAGAAGTCAAGGGCGTGTCGGCCAAGGTCATCAACGTGGCGGTCATCGCCGGCGACAACTATCCGGCCACGGCCATCGGCATCAACCTGCCCAACGCCGACTGGATCCGCAAGGAGTACGGTTCCAAGAGCGTGACCATCGCCAACATCACCGACGCCTATGAAATGGCCTCCGAGCAGCGTCCGAAGAGCGTCCTGTCGGAATTCGCCTGGGACCAGGCCGAAATCGACCTCTGCAAGAAATACGGCAGCATCACCGACAACCTCCACACCGACCTCCACGAATGCCTCGGCCACGGCTCCGGCCAGCTGCTGCCCGAAACCCCGGCCAACGCCCTCAAGGAGTTCACCTCCACGCTCGAAGAAGCCCGCGCCGACCTCTTCGGTCTCTACTACGTCGCCGACCCGAAGCTTGTGGAACTCGGCCTGCTCGACAGCCCCGACGCCTACAAGGCCGCCTATATGAGCTACATCCGCAACGGCATCATGACCCAGTTCAGCCGCGTCGAACTCGGCAAGAAGAACACCGAGGCCCATATGCAGAACCGCAAGCTCATCGCCGACTGGTGCTATGAGCACGGCCGCGCCGAAAACGTCATCGAGAAGAAAGTCCGCGACGGCAAGACCTATTTCGTCGTCAACGACTTCGAAAAACTCCGCGGCCTCTTCGGCGAACTCCTCGCCGAAGTCCAGCGCATCAAGTCGGAAGGTGACTACGAAGCCGGCAAGGAACTGGTCCTCAAGTACGCCGTCGACATCGACCCCGAACTCCACAAGGAAGTGCTCGAGCGCTACGCCAGCCTCGAACTCAAACCCTACCGCGGCTTCATCAACCCCGAAATCGTCCCCGTCGTCAAAGACGGCAAGACCATCGACTACCAGATCGTCTACGGAGACGACTTCCTCGCCCAGCAGCTCTACTACGGCAAGAAGTACCGCACGCTGTAGCGGGGTTAGTCCTGTTTGATGTAGTAGGGTTCAGTGAGTCCGCCGCTCTCAGTGGTAAGAGTCAGAAAGAAACCAATCGTCCGCCCTTCGGCTGTCGGGCTGGCTGGAACAACGGCTTTATAATTGTGATAATCCGGTTTCCTGCTTAGGGTATCGACATAAACATTTTCACAATCGCAGCGGAAATCGGCTTGACCAAAGTGAAACCCGACAATCTCAACGATGCCGCCATCTGCCGGAAGCGTGGAGAGAAGACCGCCTCCATCCAAACCCCTGATCCGGCAAACTCCGTCAGCTAATTTCGGAAGAGGCGCTGTCTGGGTTATAGTCAACTTCTTCGCATCTTCTTCACCTTGAATAAGAATATCTTCCGTGCGATGATAATAAGTATTATTGAGTTCTGCCGCCACCATAACCCAGGCATCTCCCTCTCCACTTTCCGGAGAGAAGGAGCAGAACGTTGTTTGGGACTGGGGATTCACTTGGATATGCCAGGCGCCGTTTGACTTGATGTGGAAAGAGATCCTTTGCTCAGTCGACCGGAACTTCAGCGTGTCCGTATCCACTTCCAAGACATACTTCTCCTTACCTATTTCAGGTATTATAATATCACAAGACCCGAACAGGAAGGCCATCAAGAAAAAAGCAAGCAAGTAATACTTATTCATAGTGACTGTTTGATATATGATGTTCATAGTGACTGTTTGATATATGATGCAACAGCGGTATGAATTGTTGCGTGGTGGAGCTAGAATTGTTGCCAGCCTATATATATTTTACGATTATAGGCGTAAAATGATCCCGGAAAAATCCACATATGAAAGTATAATGATTCATTTGGGGATAGAAGCCCCGTATTGACATGCAGTTGATGGTAAGACCAATAAGAATAATTGACTTCGAGGATATTGCCATTCGTATCTGAAATGACTTCACGATCACAACCATCGAACCAGTCACAACCGTCAATCAAATAAGTGTGCCCAAAAGGAGCATTTGAACTTGAGAACCCCGATGTCATGATAGGGCGATTATTGTCTAATTCGTTCAAAACGCTTAGTTCGTAATAACTCTGCATCGTTGTGTTAAAAAGCAAGAAGTGATTCATTGCACCAGGAATGGAGTCTGGGGTCGTTTCCCCAACGGCATATGGTTCATTTTCATCCCAAACATACTTTGTTCCCGTAATTTTTGCGACAAGAGCATATAAGGCAGCTTCCTGAGTTCCATCGTCAGGAAACACTCCTGTTTCCATTTGATTCCAACACGTAGTTGAAGGAGAAATAAAGGTATAACTATACGGTGGCGTTCCAGGTGTATTGTAGAATTGATCACAGGAGGCCTGCTCAAATGTGTCGTTCGGAAAACCAAAAGCAAAGTGCGTGTAATACAACAACTGCGCAAGAGCGGCAACTGCACAACCAGCAGAGCATCGTGTAGTGCTTGTCTCTTTGGGTAACGCGTCGTTGAAGGGTCCTTCTTGATGCCAGTAGGTCACTGTGAGTGGACTATGATAGTTATAATAAACGGTATCCAAATAATAATCTATCTCTACCTCCGTAGTATCCGGCTCCTCTCCGCTGCGAATTCCCTGCTTCCGTTTTTCATTCAACGCCTTCAATCGTGTCATTGTCCAAACATTGCGATTCTGCTTCACTTCTTCAGCCAAGGAGTTTCGGTTTTCAACAATTAAACTACGAATCGCTTGAAGCCACCCTTTCTCATATTGGTTCTGCTTCCCACAGAAATCAAGTGAGCCTGTCTCGCTTCGAGCTAATACGGGTGTAGTAGAATAGTCACCGGAAAAAATAAACCAGCCTCCTTCTTTGAGGTTCACGACATAGATAGACGCATCTTTATCAATATCAAAGAGCATTATCGAATCTATAGCCTCTTTGGGCGTATTTAATCGATAAGCTAAAAAGTTTTCGATATCTTCACGAGTGATGCCAACAGACAATTGTTCTGTGGCCGATTTGGTCAGGATTTCGTGATACGCCAGATATGAGTGCTTGGCAACAGTATCATCTTTACTGCCGGTCATATTGTCGCAGGCAGTAAAGAACAATGTCATTAAGACGATAGTCAGAGTAAAAGAGTAGAATCTTTTCATAGGATCGGGTATTATTATTTTTAAAGAAACATCAAATAAATCATTGTAGCAATACTATCCGCAACGCTTTCGACAGCAAATAAAATAATTCTCTGATAATAAGCTGGGGGCGATTTGTCGATTTCGGATTCAAAGAAAAGATAGCACACATTGGACTTTTAGACTCAGCTGAATCAAATCTCGAACAAAAGCGAAATTGACGACGGGTCAAACAATTATAAATCAATTATATAAATGGGATAAATGGCGAAATCCAAGATCACCCTCTTTTGATTTCGGTAAAAAATAGCCAAATTTGAATTATAATTATAGAAACTGTATTATGAAGCGTTTTGTTACCTTTTTCTTGTTCGCGGTATTTATGACAGTACCCGTTTTTTCTATGACTTCAACGATTGATGACGAAGAGGATCCCGAAGAGATTCCTATCGGTCAAAATCAAAATGGCTATGGGCCGACCTCTGTGGGTGGCGTCTCGGTACAAGCGTGGTTGACTTCCTCTTCCATTTATGTCGACATCTATAATTATACAGGATATGCGATGGTTATGATAACGGGGGTTGAAGGAGTGGTTGGACCAGTCCAATCTCAAATATCTGGAGCGGGACAGATTTGCCTGGATATCACATCTCTTCCAGAGGGTTTTTATACGATTGTCATTCAAGCGGGAAGCACTTTTACTGGTTGTTTTAGGCTATAGCATAAGTGAAACGTTTTTTTGAATGTCTTGTGCTGGTGGTTCTTGTAGCGGGTAATCTTTCCTGCACGGAGCAAGGCCTATTAGAAAAACTGCAAGCCATTGATCATGACCTCGCGGAGAACCCCGGAGGGGCATTGGATTCTTTATTGGCCATAGATAACTCGTCTATAAGTAGGGGCGATCTGTCTGCATATTATTCTTTGTTGCTGACGATTGCCCAACACAAGAATTATCTTCCGTTCCCGAACGACTCTGCGATATCTTTTGCCAGAGATTACTTCATTGACCATACTAGGGACTACTATAATCAGGCGCGTGCATCTTTTTATTATGGCGTGGTCCGACAATATAAATCTTATGGGGATACTTTAGCCCATCGATTAATGCATCAGGCCCGACAAATTATGGATGATCATAACATCCAAGATGACAAACTATTCGCACTAATGAATGCGTATTTAGGGCGCATTAATTATGGTAATGCGAATTATGAGGAAGCGGCCTGTTATTTCCGTTCAGCTGTCGAAAGCGAACAGAGGTTGGGCAATGCACGGAATACGGCGCTGGATCTTTGTGATCTGCTCGTATGCCAGGTTACCTTGCTGGATAGTTTACAAGCAGAACGAACCTTGTATAAGCTGGATAGCATTTTAACTCAACACCTTGATATCCAGCTAGAAAACTTCAATAACGGTAAAGCCTTGTATTATCTGTATATCTCGCACCAACTAGATAGTGCTCAGTACTATTGTAATAAATGGAAACCGTCCCCGGGTGATTCAGGAGCTAAACAGCGATTATTATCTACAATCTATGAAAGAAGAGGTATAATAGATACCGCCATTGAATACGAAAAAAGAGCATATTCAAACCGTCGGATAGCAGATTCCACATACTATCACACATACTATAATCGATTATCTATTCTATATGATCGGTTAGGGAATCGGGATTCTTCGGCTCATTATGCGAGGCGGGCATATCAATCGTTACGCAATAATTATAGCCAGAAAACAGAAAAACGGATACTTGAGTTAGAAAAGCAGTATAATTTGTCAACCAAGGATGCGGAGCTAATCAAAGCCAAGCATCACCGGGCGCTATTGATGATTCTGCTATGGTTCTCGTTGATTATCATCGCTATTCTTATTTGGGTCCTCCGTCTGAACCGAAAACTAAAAGAGACAGAGAAGCAAGCGAAGATGAAAGATACACTCACCCGATCGCTGCTCATGTCTGTTCTATCGACCTACACGGGTATTAACAGGAAACTGAGCCTTATTCATAATCAACCCTCTGGAAAACGACAGGACGCTCTGAATCAGTTGATTCGGGACAATCAAAAAGCATTGGCACATAATGTCAATGTCTCGTTGGAAGCTTTCTCTGAATATATCCCTCAACAAGTCCGTAATATCGCCGATACGCTGAACGGTGCCCAACAACGCGGCATACTCATCTTGACCGAGATGGGTTATTCAAGCAATGAAATTGCGCAAATGCTCAGTACGTCAATTGACCAAGTCCGCTCGGTTAAGTCGAGTGTCCGCAGACAAATAGAGATAATGTCGCCTGACCTAAAGATGGATGCTTCAAAACTGGTAATAATGCAAAAATCCCCTACAAAACAGATGGGATAACAACATAGCACGTTTTTATGCCTTTTCGTGCCCGTCCCACGCAACATTTCCACACGCTGTGCCCTATGAAACGTATCCTTTTGCTGCTCGCCTTTTCTTTCCTGGTCGTATCGTGTGATTATCTCGAGGCATTGAACCCGGAGCCCCAAATGACTTTCAGCATTGACCTCAGCAAGAGTGTTACGGTGGAGGCTGAAGGCGGAAAGATATCCATTCCTTTGGAATAACAGTCCTTGACAGGCTTCGTTTTCCCCAACCACCGGCGTTTGGTTCGTATCGTTGTTGAAGTACAAGGGCGAAGCGGGGAGCGGCACGCTGGAGTTCGAGGTGAGACCGAACCTGTTGAGGGAACGCCGGGCCGGTGTCATCTCATTGCGTTGCGTAAACAGAAAAGGCGTACAAACTTATGAGATTTACATCGCGCAACTGGCGGCCGAACCGTTCGCCAGGATCCTCGACTGGGATGAGCCCGTGATTCCTGCCGAAGGCGGTTCTTTGACCCTGCGGATTCTTACCAATTGTCCCTGGGGCTTTACGGTTGACAATGCAGACGTGACCTTCGTAGAAATTAAAGAACCCGCTGTATTGTCCCCGACCGATCCGCCCATCTATGAATTGACGTTGGCTGTAGCGAAGAATCCCGGTACGGTCCGGAGAACCTTCCTGTTGAATCTCACCAACAGATCCCAAGGCAGCAAAACGATCGCCACCTACACTTTCTACCAAGCCGGCTAAGCTGGCGGCTACAGATGCGTGCGGATGATGGCGGCGCCCATGGCGGCGGCGCGTTCTTCGTATTCGCGGACGACGGTGTCGCAGGTGGCGGGGGTCAGGAGGCGGGGGCGCCAGATGAAGCGCTTGCGGGAGACGCCGACCAGGATGGGGCGGCGGAACGATTTGAGTTCGTCGAGGCGGTCGAAGAGCGTCTGGTTGTCCCGGTCGCTCTTGGAGAAGCCGAAACCGGGATCGAGGACCCAGTCGGTCACGCCGGCGTCTTTGGCGCGGAGCGCGAAGTCGCGGAAGAATTGCTTGACGCTTTCCACCACGTCGTCGTAGACATAGTCGTTGTGCATCGTCTCGAAGGTGCCCTGATGATGCATGGCCACATAGCGGAGGCCGAGCCGGCCGACGACCGGCAGCATGGCTTCGTCCCATTCACCCGCGGAGATGTCGTTGACCCAGAAGCGGCCGAACTCCTGATAGGCCATGATCACGATCGACGAGCGGAAGGTGTCGATCGAGACGGGTACACCGGGGTAATGGAGCCGGAGCGTCTCGAGGGCGGGCTCGAGGCGCGACCATTCTTCATCGACTTCGACGTCGGTCGCCCCCGGCCGGGACGACACGGCGCCCAGGTCCAGAATGTCGGCGCCCTGGGCGAGGAGCGCATCGACGCGGCGGCGGAAAGCCGCTTGCGTCGCGGCGCGGGAAGGCTCGTAGAAGGAGTCGGCGTTGAGATTGACGATTCCCATGATTTTCGTTGTTCCGCTTTCCATATTTTCTTAACTTTACAAGTCAGATACAAAGATAACATTTTATGTTGATCGTACTTGAAGGTTTGGACGGCGCCGGCAAATCGACGCAACTCAAGATGGTGACGTCGTATTTCGCCTCGCTCGGCCGCAAGGTGGATTACCTGCATTTCCCGCGCTACTCCGCGCCGCTCTATGGCGAACTCATCGCCAAGTTCCTGCGCGGCGATTTCGGCGCCATCGACCAGGTGCATCCGCAGCTCGTGGCCCTGCTCTTCGCGGAAGACCGCCGCGACGCGGCCGGCCTTCTCCGCAGCTGGACCGACCAGGGCCACGTCGTCGTCCTCGACCGCTACGTCTATTCCAACATCGCCTTCCAGTGCGCCAAGCTCGCCGACCCGCAGGAAGCGGCCGAACTGCGCGACTGGATCCTCGACCTGGAATACGTCCGCTTCGGCATTCCCCGCCCGACGCTCAACCTCTTCCTCGACGTCCCCGTAGAATTCGTCGACGCCAAGCTCCGGCAGAACCGCCAGGGCGGCGACCGCCGCTACCTGGAAGGAAAATCTGACATCCACGAAGCCGACATCGCGTTCCAGATCCGCGTCCGCGACCTGTACCGCGAGCAGTGCGGTCTCGACGCATCCTTCCTGCGCATCGACTGCGCCGACGCCGAGGGGCATATGCTCCCCGCTGCCGACATCTTCCTGCGCATCCGCCAGCAAATCGACCGCGTCCTATGAGATTCCTCCGCGGCCTGTGCCGGGTGCTCTTCGCCCTGACCTTTATCTTTTCCGGCGTCCTGAAACTCCTCGATCCGGTCGGCACCGGCCTGATCGTCCACGAGTATCTGAGCTTCATGCACCTGGATTTCCTCGATTCCGGAGCCATCGTGCTGGGCATCGCCCTGGCCACGCTCGAGTTCCTCATCGGCATCTGTGTGCTCAGCGGTCTGCGTCTCCGCATCGTGGCGTGGGTCGCCCTCATCCTGACGGCCTTCTTTACGATCCTGACCTTCTACTTGATGCGCTTCAACCCCATCAGCGACTGCGGTTGCTTCGGCGAAGCCATCCACCTGACCAATACCCAGACGTTCATCAAGAACGTGGTGCTGCTCGTGCTGGCCATCCTGATCTTCCTGGGGCGGAAGCGGGCCACACGCGTCGCTCCCGCGCCGCTCGAGTGGGTGTTCATCGCCCTCTTCGCGCTGGTCGGCCTTTCGGTCGCCCTCCGGGCGCTGGCCACCATCCCGCAGGTCGATTTCACGGCCTACAGCGTGGGCAGCAGCCTCGACGAGCTGGCGCAGGAAAACCAGGCCCGCTTCGAGACAACCTTCATCTATACCAAAGACGGCCATACCGAAGAATTCACGCTCGACAACCTGCCCGACGACAGCTGGACCTACCTCGACAGCAAAACGGTGCAGCTCGGCGGTTCCACCCGGATGGCGCAGGTCGATTTCACGCTCGACCAGATGGAAGGGCCCGTGCTGGCCGTGTCGGTACACCATCCCGACGCCCTGCGCGCTGAGAATGTCGAGCGGATCGAAGCGTTCCGCACGGCCGCCCTGGCGGCCGGCATCCAGCCCGTCACTTACGGCCCGACCGAAACCTATGAAACGGCCGACTGGAAATCGCTGCTGACGCTCAACCGCAGCAACGGCGGCGCCGTGTATTTCAACGACGGCACGATCGTGGCCAAATGGGCCAATTCCGAACTCCCGAAGGTCGACCTGCCCGCCGTGCTGCAGGAAGATCCCGACGTCCTGATCCTGAAACACCGCATCCGCGAACAACTCTACGTGAGCATCCTCATCGCCGGCGTCCTGGTCCTGCTGGTCCTGATGCGCGTGCTCTGCAAACTCCTGATCAAAAAACGCTGACATGGACATTGCCGTCGTCATCCTTAACTGGAACGGGCTGAAGATGCTTCAGACCTATCTGCCCGACCTCGTGGCGCACACCACCTGCTGCGGGGCCTTCGTCGTCGTGGCCGACAACGGCTCCACCGACGGCTCCGTGGAATGGCTGGAGGCGGAATGGCCTGCCGTCAAACTGATCCGTTTCGACAAGAACTACGGTTTCACCGGCGGCTACAACCGCGCCTTCCAGGAGATCGACGCCGACTACTACGTGCTGATTAACTCCGACGTGCGCGTGTCGGAGGGCTGGCTCGAGCCGCTGATCGGCTTTATGGAAGAGAAACCCGACGTGGGCGTCTGCCAGCCGAAGGTCCTGTCCGTCGCCGCGCCCGACACTTTCGAGTATGCCGGCGCCGCGGGCGGCTTCATCGACCGCTTCGGCTACCCGTTCTGCCGCGGCCGCATCCTCTCGAATCTGGAGAAAGACCAGGGTCAGTACGACGAGCCCGTGGAATGCTTCTGGGCCACCGGCGCCTGCCTGGTGGTCCGCAGCGCGCTCTACCACCATCTCGGCGGCCTCGACGAGCTGTTCTTCGCCCATATGGAGGAGATCGATTTCTGCTGGCGGGCCAAGCTCCTGGGCTACCAGGTCTGGTGCGTCCCCGCCTCCACGGTCTGGCACGTCGGCGGCGGCACGCTGCCCAACGATTCGCCCCGCAAGCTGTACTTCAACTACCGCAACAACCTGCTGATGCTCTATAAGAACCTGCCCGAACGCATCCGGCGCCGCCGGATCTTCGCCCGCATGTGTCTCGACGGAGCCTCGGCCGCCGCCTATCTCCTGTCGGGCCGCTGGTCCTTCTTCCAGGCCGTCTGGAAAGCCCACCGCGACTACCGCCGCCTCCGCCGCGAAGAAGATCCGTCCCCCTTCGAGGAAGAGCGCAACAACATCGGCCTTTACGACCGCAGCATCGTCCTGCAGTTCTTCCTCTCCCGCCGCAAACTCCGCTGGAGCGACATCGAACGATATCTCTAGTAACTTCGCGCTGGAGCTCAAGCTCCTGACACACAGCCGCTAACGCAAAATCGCCCTCCCCGGTTCGGGGAGGGCGACTTTACGTTAGGTGTTGCTGGTCAGCGTGATAGCCGACAGCGGCTCCTGATGCGGTTTAGGCTTCTTCGGGAACCACCTCGAATTTGACGGTGGCTTTGATGTCCTTGTAGCACTTGACAGCGGCTTCGTAGGTGCCGACCTGCTTGACCAGGGGCTCACCCACGAGGGCGATGTTCTTGCGGTCCACGTCGAAACCGGCGGCCACGAGGGCCTCGGCGACCTGGATGTTGCTCACGGAACCGAACACCTTGCCGGTTTCGCTCACCTTGGCGGGGACCTTCACGGTCGTCTCGGCGAGACGGGCGGCGAGTTTCTCGGCGGCGTCGCGCAGAGCCTGCTCTTTGTGAGCGCGCTGGCGCATGTTCTCAGCGTGGATCTTCTTGGCGGTGGGGGTGGCCATGATGGCCAGGCCCTGAGGGATCAGCCAGTTGGCGCCGTAACCGTTGCGGACGGTCACGATGTCGTCTTTGTTGCCAAGGTTCTGAATGTCTTGTTTGAGAATGACTTCCATGGTGTTTCCTCCTTATTTCATCAGGTCGGTTACATACGGGAGAAGCGCCAGGTGGCGGGCCCGCTTGACAGCTTGGGAGACCTTCTTCTGGAATTTCAGCGAAGTGCCGGTGATGCGGCGGGGAAGGATCTTGCCCTGTTCGTTGAGGAACTTCTTCAGGAACTCGGCGTCCTTGTAGTCCACATATTTGATGCCTGCCTTCTTGAAGCGGCAGTACTTCTTTTTCTTGACCTCGACATTGACGGGGTTCAGATAGCGGATGTCATCGTTCTGTGCCATAATGGTATCTCCTTATTCGTTGACGGGGGCCTCGGCGGGTTCCTCGGCGGCCGGTGCAGTGCCATTCATCTTGGCGCGACGGCGCTCGGCGTAGGCGATGGCGTGCTTGTCCATAGATACAGTCTGGAAGCGGAGGATGCGCTCGTCCCGCTTGAACTGCGTTTCAAATCTGGCAATGAACTCCGGTTCAGCCTGAAATTCGATCAGGGTGTAGAAGCCGGTAGTTTTCTTCTGGATGGGGTAAGCCAGTTTCTTCAGACCCCAGTCCTCCTGGCACACGATCTTGCCACCGTTTTCGGTGATCAGACCGGTGTACTTGGCAACCGCTTCCTTCATCTGGACATCAGACAAAACGGGAGTTGCAATGAAAACGGTTTCGTACTGTTTTAACATTTCAGTGGATAAATGAATTAATAAAGCCCTTCGGGATTTTCCCAAAGGGCTGCAAATGTATGGATTATTTTTCAATCCACAAAATTATTTCTTAGGAGCGTCTTCGATGACGGCCTTGATGAAGGTCCACCATTTCTCGACCGAGGGGATGAAGCAGCGCTCGTCCGGGGAGTGGGGCGACTTGAGGGTCGGGCCGCAGGAGATCATATCCCATTCGGGATAGGCGCCCGCGAGGATGCCGCACTCGAGGCCGGCGTGGATGGCCATCACGGCCGGCTCCTTGCCGAAGAGCTTCTTGTACTGCTCCTTCATGGTCTTGAGGATGGGCGACTTCATGTTGGGCACCCAGCCGGAGTAACCGCCGTCGAAGAATACCTTGGCGCCGGCCAGTTCGAAGGCGCAGCGGACGGATTCGGCGAGGTCTTCCTTCAGGGAGTCGGTGGAGCCGCGCAGCAGCGTGTTGACGGTGATCTCACCCTTGCCGGTGTGGACGATGGCCAGGTTGTTGGAGGTCTCCACGAGATCCTTTACCTCGAGGCTCATGCGGTCGACAGCGTTCGGGCAGGCATAGAGGGCTTTCAGGAGCTTGAGGCCGGTGGTGCCGGCGATGATCTTCGAAGCCTTGGCGGGCGCGATGGTGATCGAGACGTTCGGGTCGATGGCGGCGAGTTCCGACTTGACAGTGGACAGCGTGGAGCCGACCAGCTTGAGCGCGGAGGTCTCGGCTTCGGCCGGGAGGG
>JAEEGK010000657.1_pt1 | contig 86149 bp, 73 predicted proteins | sample 8958771 | NCBI WGS metagenome assembly JAEEGK01 (sample SAMN16246547, study PRJNA631951) | gut metagenome | biome: gut microbiome; feature: rumen; material: SC-attached | host: Bos | place: Iran: Karaj | collected 2018-10
ATCAAAGACCAACAACCGTTTCCCGATATCGTGCGAAAAACAATGATTTTATTGCATATTAATTAAAATGGTTTTATCTTTGCCGCGACTCGATTAGCCTATTGGGGCTGGGTGGGTCAGAATAATTATATAAAAAGACGTTTACTAAACGTTTTCTTCGACGTACGAATCTCGCAAATTCAAAGTCTCAGAAGAAACGCAACCGAAACGTCTGCGTTGGGTGTATTGTACCCTATTCACAAATGGATATTGTGAAAGGCCATTCAATATCTCACGGCGTGGGCTAACTCGAGTTGCTTATCCTGAGACAAGGCAATGCGAGAGCCCGTACGTGGGATAAGCGAGAAAAGTAGAGTACCCACGTCTTTTCGTTTCAAAAATTTACTAACTGCTGAATCTGGGTAGCTATAGGCAATAATATTTTAGCTATGAACGAAGATATTATTGATGAGATTATTAATGATGAAGTGAAAAAAAATACCACCCAAGTCGAGGTTCCATTAGGATATGGTAGGGTAATAGTTTGTAAACCCACATTAGTTAACAATTCAAAGCAGCTAATTCACAAAATTGCAGTTGCATTACATCAGGCGCTTATATGTGACGTGAAAGAATGCGACAGCAAAGAAAACAATGTATTCGCAATTTTAATAGAACCAATGAAAAAGGTTCGCAAAACACAGATGGAAGGTTTGCAAAATGCTTTGCAAGGATTGATAGAAAAGCATTTAAAAACAGGAGGATTTGTTGAGATTCAAATATATCGTGATGTGTATATTTATAAGAAAGAAGGTCGGGTAGAAGTTGACGAGTGTATCTACAAAGACACCGTTTCACACGAAAAACCTCTTAAAGGCGATTTTGTAGATATCCTGACACGCGATTATGAACCGACTCCAAAGAAAACGATAGTAGAATTCCCATATTTAATATTTTAAACTGCGCCATTTTAACTGCAATAATTATTATGAAGAAATTACATAGTACAATAAAACAACTCACCTTACTCATTTGCATGTTTTGTACTACTTCGACATTCGCAGATGATGGGGGAACATGTGGTGAGAATATCACTTGGACCTATGTGGAAGCAACAAAGACACTTACTATTAGTGGAAGTGGAAAAATGAGTGTTGGCAATTATCCTTGGAGTAAATATCGTACAGACATATCAAAAGTGGTAATTGAGAATGGTGTTACCAGCATAGGCAGTAGTGCATTTGCCGATTGTGCTAATCTGTATAGTATCACAATTCCTAATTCTGTTGTCAACGTAGGCAGTAATGCATTCCAAGGAATAAAGATAGTAATCTGGCTAACAAACACTCCTCCCTCTGGATGGAAATATGCGAAAGGAACTGTTAATTATGTTCCCAATAACCAATTCGGAACGACAAATGACATCATTGTCTATCCATTCCTCTCTTCTTTGTTTGAGGTAGATGGAGTTAAATATGTGCCTGTTAGTCCTTCTGAACGTACATGCGATGCCATAGATTGTGTTTATGATGAATCTAAGACAGAAGTAAATATCAACAACTTTGTGACCTATCAGGGTATTGATATGAAAGTTATGAATATTCAGCCTTACACATTCTATCAAAATCCCTATCTACAAAAAGTTAATTTGGATGTGTCTGGGCGTTTGTCGCGATATGCTTTATCTAATTGCCCAAAACTACAAATAGCATTATTAGGTAATAACGTCACAAATATTGACGACTATGCTTTCAGCAACTGCCAGAAATTAGAAAGTATTATAATTCCAGATGCAGTGAATGATATAGGCCAATATGCTTTTTCTGACTGTTCAAACATGACCTCAGTACACATAGGAGATGGAACAAGTACCATTGGGCAATATGCATTTTCTGGCTGTTTGAACATGACATCAGTACATATAGGAAATGGAACAAGTACCATTGGGCAATATGCATTTTCTGGCTGTTTGAATATGACATCAGTACATATAGGAAATGGAACAAGTACCATTGGGCAATACGCTTTCTATCAATGTTCAAACTTAACTTCCCTAGATTTAGGAAACAAAACGAGATTGATTCAACAGTACGCTTTTAGTGGATGCTCTTCTCTGCCCAAGATAACATTACCAGGTTCAGTACACATTATTGACGATTATGCATTCGAGGGATGCACAGCTCTGAAAGAAGTGGTTATGGATAAACATATTAGTGAAGACGTAACCACCTCATTTGATGATAGTTCATTATCATTTAGCAATATAGATTATGGATCATATACGATGTTGTCTTTTATGGCATATGAAGGTGATGAGGTGTCTTTTGATTACTCTATAGAATATGGAACATTGAATATTGCTGGAGTCTTTATTACAACAGACTCTTCTCCGAAAAGGAGCGGATATTATAAAACGGTTATAAAAAAATCAGGACGCTTTGAAATTCATTATAGTAAAGGAAAAAGTTGCAAAATATCCAATATTAAACTTGCAGATAGTGATATACTTGCAATGGGTTCTCATTTTTTTAAAGATTGTCCTCTTGATTCCATATGTATTAACCGTAAAGTATCCAATAATGATTCTCCATTCGAGGGCAACACAACTTTGCGTTCAGTAGTAATTACCGAATTAATTTCTGAAAAAGAGTTCTTTGGCTGTACAAACCTGCAAAATGTGCAGATAGGCGATGGTGTCACCTCTATTGGTGATTGGGCTTTTTCTGGGTGTTCCAGCCTTAAATCCTTCTCTTTCGGAATCAACGTAAGAAACATAGGCAAGGAGGCTTTCTCTGACTGCACGTCTTTGACTCAACTGACTAGCCACGCAACAACTCCGCCAATTTGTGGTAAGCAAGCTTTAGATGATATCAATAAATGGACGTGTAAACTAACTGTACCCTATGGCTGTATAGGAATTTATCAGACCGCTGACCAATGGAAGGAGTTCTTTTTCATTGAGGAAGGTGAAAAAACGAAAGAAGAAATCGCTATCAATGAGGAGAACTTCCCTGACGAGAATTTCCGTAGCTGGTTGCTGAGCCAGAGTTATGGCAGCGACGGACTGCTGACTGATGAGGAGATAGCTGGAGTGAGTAAGATATCTGTTTATGGCGAAAGTATTCAGAGTCTGAAGGGAATAGAGTATTTTACTGCCTTGACACATTTGGACTGTTCCTTAAACCAGCTTACTTCTATTGACGTGTCCGAAAATATTGCACTGACATATTTGAATTGCTACAACAATAAGATTACGTCGCTCGATTTTTCGAAGAATAAAGCACTGATATCTTTGAACTGTTGCAGAAATAAGATTACGTCGCTCGATGTGTCGAAGTATACTGCGCTGACATATTTGAACTGTGAAGGAAATCAGATTACGTCGCTCGATGTGTCGAAGAATTCTGCGCTGACAGGGCTGAATTGCTCCTTAAACCAGCTTACTTCGCTCGATGTGTCGAAGAATACTGCGCTGACAAGTCTGAATTGCGGCCACAATCAGATTACTTCGCTTGATGTGTCGAAGAATATTGCGCTGACAAGTCTGGATTGCTCCTCCAACCAGCTTACTTCGCTTGATGTGTCGAAGAATACTGCGCTGACAAGTCTGGATTGCGGCTCCAACCAGCTTACTTCGCTCGATTTTTCGAAGAATACAGCACTGATATCTTTGAACTATTGCAGAAATCAGATTACGTCGCTCGATGTGTCGAAGTATACTGCGCTGATATATTTGAACTGTGAAGGAAATCAGATTACTTCGCTTGACGTGTCGAATAATACTGCGCTGACAGAGCTGTGGTGCGGCTCCAACCAGCTTACTTCGCTTGATGTGTCGAATAATACTGCGCTGAAATGGCTGTACTGCTCCTCCAACCAGCTTACTTCGCTTGATGTGTCGAAGAATACTGCGCTGATAAGTTTGGATTGCGGCTCCAACCAGCTTACTTCGCTTGATGTGTCGAAGAATACTGCGCTACATAGGCTGTACTGCTCCTCCAACCAGCTTACTTCGCTTGATGTGTCGAAGAAATCTGCGCCGACAGGACTGGCCTGCTATCAGAACCGAATAAAAGGCGATGGTATGGATGCACTCATAACGTGTCTTCCTTTAGTAAGCAATAGCACTATGTATGTCATATATAATGAGAACGAACAAAACGTTATGACATCCACTCAGGTTGCAGCAGCAAAAGCTAAAGGATGGAGACCGTTATATTATGACGGAACTTATTGGATGGAATACGTTGGCAGCGACCCTTCTGGCATCCAAGGTATAATGTTAGATAAAAAAGTAAACGTTCCTATCTATGACCTCAATGGCAGAAGGTTAACAGAGCCACAGAAGGGTATTAACATCATAGGAGGTAAGAAGGTATTTGTAAAATAAGTTTAATCTATATGAGTGTTGGGCTACCATCCCTGTCGGGGTGGTAGCCTTTTTAGTTTAGAAAGGCTGCTCCCAGTCCGACGCCTGCGGACTGTCAGTACGTCCCTTACGGACTGCCAGTCCGTTAGTTACGGACTCGGAGTTCGTTGGTTACGGACTTTTAAAGACTCTGTACTTTAACGATTTTAGTTGAGTACTTAGAGTCTTATTTGTAGTTGTGGTTGACTTTGGTTAATACTTGATTTTACTTTCTGTTGACTCTCTTTTTATTTATTTCTGGTTCATGGTTAAAGTTAGAAGCCTCTGAAAAGGAACCTATGTTCGTGGGCTTGGGAACCTATGTTCGTGATGCAACTAAGGCAACTTTGAGACCCCAACGAACATATGTTCATTTAAAATTGCACACTTGTATGATTCCGATTTCTCAGATTAGTGTCTTTTTTCCTGTTCATTAATGAACGATTTATGAAGGGGTGATTTAAAAATTGCACACTATGATAATGTTGGAAGTAAGAGGGAGGGAGGAGTTGACAGTTAATAGATAATAGTTTAGTGGTTAGAGGTTAGGTGATGTCTTGCTTGTTGGTACAAAATTAGCATAAAAGTTTATTTTATCACAAAAATATTTGGTGAAATAAACTTTTATGTTTATTTTTGCGGCAGATTAGTGAATGATTATGGAAAGAAATCTATTGATTGAATTACTTGAGGACGGCGAAAAAAGTAAGTCTGTCTTACAATAGATGTTGAATAAAGAAAGGAGGTTATTATGAAGACTAACAAGATTATGGATGATATTCGTAGTAATATTTCTCCAGAAATGAAGATGCAGATGGAACTATCTGTAGCCATTGCTAATCGTATATATAACATTCTTGAATCAAAAGGAATGTCTCAAAAGGAGTTTGCCAGTTTAATGGGGAAAACTGAAACGGAGGTGAGCCGTTGGTTGTCGGGAACTCATAATCTGACATTGGCTACTATCAGTAAGATTTCCGTTGCTCTTGGCGAAGAAGTGATAAGAGTAGCTAACTTTTCGTATCAACCTGTATTAGAAGATTCGCAAATTGTTGCAGAAGTATAACGATAAGTAACGGTTAAAGGTTAAGGTTAACGTTTTTCGTAGCGAAGCGGTTCGTCTTTCGTCCTTTTGATGGTACCAGAAGGATGCTGAGTTCGTAGAGTAGGTACATGGGGAGGGCAACGATGCTGAGGGTGAAGGCATCGGTTGTGGGTGTGATTATAGCTGCTACGATTAGTACTACTACAAAGGCATGACGGCGTACCCGGCGCATGACTTGCCGGCTGAGGATGCCCAGACGACCGAGGAACCATGAGATGACTGGCATCTGGAAGGTAATTCCCATTGCAAGGCAGAGGAAACAGAGGGTGTCGATGTAGCTCTGAAGGGAGATGAGGTTTTCTACCTGAACATCTACCTGATAGGTGGCAAGAAACTGATAGGTGAGGGGAAAGAGGATGAAGTAGCTGAAGCATACTCCAAGCATGAACATGAGGTATGAGGTGCAGACAAGTGGGGTGCTATAGCGCCGTTCGTTTGCCCGTAAGGCAGGAAGCACAAACCGGTACACTTGCCAGATGATGTAGGGCGCCACGAGAAGTATTCCCATATAGGCGCTTACCATCATGTGGATGATGAACTGACGGGTGAGTTCGGTATTTATCAACCTGATGTCAGCTGAAGGAGTGAAGAGGTCGGGGAGTAAAGGACTCTGACGGGCTGCAAGGACGAGGGAGAATACGGTATCCTTGAAACAGAATACAACACAAGCAGCTAGTGCTACCGCAATGACACAATGCAGCAGCACAGAACGAAGTTCGTCCAGGTGTTCCCAAAAGGTCAGGTCTGTCTTCAATTCTCTGTCTTTTCTGTTTTCTCAGTCTTTGGTTCTTCGTCGGTAGTCACTTCTTTCATACCGTCTTTGAAGGCACGAACACCCTTACCGGCTCCACGCATGAGTTCTGGGATTTTCTTTCCTCCAAAAAGGAGAAGTACGATTACGAGGATGAGGAGTATCTCCTGATATCCGAGTCCGAAAAATAATGGTATCATGTAAAGTTTAAAGTTTAAAGTTTAGAGTTAAGTGGTTAGAGTTTGTTTTGTTTTAGTTTTTCTACAAAGTCGTCGATACGGCGCATCTGCTCGGGTATTTTAATTCCCTGAGGACAATGAGGCACACATTGACGGCAACCTATACAATGGTCTGCCTGACGTTCGCGAGGCACGGCTCTGTCGTAGCCTATAAGGAAACGGCGACGGGCTGTCTGGTAGTTGGCTGCTTCCATCGATTCTGGCATTTCACCCTGGTTCACACATTTATTATAATGTGAGAATATGGCTGGTATGTTGATGCCATAAGGACAAGGCATGCAGTATTTACAGTCGGTGCATGGCACGGTAGGATAGGAGTAGAAGAGGTTCGCTATCTCTCCTTCGAGCCATTGCTGTTCTTCTTCAGTAAGCAGTTGCAGAGGACTGTAGCTGCGGATGTTGTCCTGCAGGTGTTCCATATATGTCATACCGCTGAGTACTGTCAGAATGCGCGGTTTGGTACCTGCATAACGGAATGCCCACGATGCAACACTATCCTCAGGACGGCGCTGCTTGAGTGTGGCTACGATATGGTCAGGCAATTTAGCCAGTCTGCCACCAAGAAGGGGTTCCATGATGACTGCAGGGATGTTGCGCTTGTCGAGTTCGTTGTACAGATATTCCGCATTGGTGTTGTTTGGGTTCATCTGTTTTGCAAGATGCCAATCGACATAGTTGAGCTGAATCTGCACAAAATCCCATTTGTATTCATCGTGGCGCGAGAGGAGGTAGTCGAATACTTCTATGTCACCATGATAGGAGAATCCAAGGTTACGGATTGTTCCTTTTTTGCGTTGTTCAAGAAGGTAGTCGAGGATTCCGTTATCAACAAAACGGCTTCGGTAGTTGTCCATTCCGCCTCCGCCAATTGCATGGAGCAGGAGGTAGTCAATGTATGAGGTGCGAAGATTTTTCAATGAGTTCTGAAACATCTTTACACCTTCGGCATGACTCCATTGCGATGGTGAGAAGTTGCTGAGTTTTGTTGCTATATAGTATTGAGAACGCTTGTAGCCTGATGCCTGCAGGGCAATGCCTGTAGATTGTTCGGAGAGTCCGCGGCAATATGCCGGACTGGTATCGAAGTAGTTGACTCCATGGTCGAGGGCATACTTAACAAGGCGATTCACCTGTTCCTGATCAATCTCATCTGCATTAGCATCGTTGCTGCCCGGAACGGGAGTTACTGGTCTGTATGGCAGTCGCATCATGCCATAACCAAGAATGCTGACTTTATCTCCTGTCGTAGTTGTGGTACGATAAGTCATCTTGTCTGTAGGTACTTCGTCGGTATGATGTCCCAGCGGGTCAATGTCTGCAGGTAGTGTATTGTTTTTTCCGCCACAAGCAGCAAGTGCTGTTGCTGCTGCGGAAAGTTTTAAAAATTCTCGTCGATCCATTATGTATAATGGTTATTGGTTATAGGTTAGTGGTTATTGAGTTGTAACGGTTAAAGGTTAACGATTAAAGGTTAAAGAGTTTTCGTTTTCGTTTTGGTTTTCGTACGAAGTTTTCGTCTTTAGTCCTTCGTCTTTCGTTTTTCGTCTTTAACTACACTTCTCTGTGTACTTCGTTTCCATCTACGTAGATAGCGCTGAATGGGCGGGAAGGACAATGGTATTCGCACGATCCGCATCCAATACATTTCTCTTCGTTTACTACAGGAATCATTAGGGTGGTTCGCAGGTCGGCTGGGTTGCCTGATTCATCTAACCAGCGACCACTCTCGGTATCGAAGGTGTAGCCTTTGTCTTTTGGCACCATCTGAATGGCTCCTGTAGGGCAATGAACAGCGCAATTGCCACATTTTACACCATCGGTAAGTGGTATGCAGTTTTTCGAAATCCAAACAGCTCGACCAATCTGAATAGCTGTTTTCTCCTCTATAGTTATCGGACGGATGGCATCGGTAGGACACACTTCTGCACAGACTTTACACTCCGGACGGCAATATCCCTTTGTGTATTGCATCTCAGGTTGCATGAAGGAGTCGAAACTCTGAGATGGTGAGAGTATGCCATTCGGACATTGGGCTATACACAACTGACAGGCTGTACAATGCTGTTGCAGGTTGCGAGCAGAGAGTGAACCAGGAGGTGTAAGAGGTGTGGTACGAGCTGGTATTTTTTTGTCTTCTATTATCGCCAATCCGCCGTCGGTTGTCTTTTCTTCTGCTTTCAGAGCAGCAGCCGTGAATAGTGATGCTGAAATAGAGAGGAATGAACGACGGGAGAGGGTAGAGGTGTCGTTGTCGCTTGCCGGTTGTTCTGCTTTTGTCTTTGCATGATGAGAATATCTGAAAGATGACTTAGGACAGAGCTGCTGACAATTGCCACATACCACACAACGGGAGTAGTCTATATGAACAGGTTCGTCTTTGCTCACTTTGATGCAGGCTGCCTTGCAATTCTTCTCACAGAGTCCGCACTTGATACATTTGTCTTCGTTTACGTTTATACGAAGCCACGAATATTTGGAAAGAAATCCAAGTATGGTTCCTACGGGACAGATAGTATTGCAATATGTGCGACCACCATGTATGGAGAGTATGAGTAGGATAAGTGCTGAAACAGCTGAAATCCATATAAGAATTACTGGTAATTGCTGTTGCTCTACTGTAAAAAACAAGTAGTTGTCATTTGCTTCAGACCATGTTGCCAATATATTGTTCAGCATGATATATGGTGGACGAAGCAGAGTGATTACCATTCGTCCGTAGGCACTATAAGGTGCAATCAGAACCATTAAGGCATTTACTCCTGCCATGATTGTAACGATAAAAAGCACCAGAACCGTTATTCGTAACCATTGTTTTGGTTCGCTATAGTGGAAACGATTTGCATAACGTGCTTTACTGTTGCGACGGAATATTTTCCAACCTCTTATCCATGAGAAAAAGTCTTGCAAAACTCCTGCAGGACAAATGATAGAACAGTAGATGCGACCTAAAACCAATGTGCCAAGAAGCAGTAGCGGAAGTACTGTGTAGTCGAGGCGCATTAAACTGGGCAAGAACTGCAGATCCATCATCCACGAAAACAATGGACGACATATTCCTGATACGTCGAGGAAGAGGAAGGTGATGCCCAACCAAAAGAATAGAGCTAAGATTCGACGGATAAGTTTGAGCATAGGAGTTAGAGGTTAAGGGGTAAATGTGAAATGTGAAAATGGGTTAGAGGTTATTGGTTAGAGGTTAGAGGGTTAGAAGTTTATGTTTGTTCCTGCCATGAAGGTGGCACGAGGCATTGGGTAACCGAGGTTGATTTCATAGCGTTGAGCAAGGAGGTTTTCACCACGAACCCATAGTTTTACGTTACGAGTGAGTTGGTAACCAACTGAGGCGTTGAGCAGGAGAAAGTTTTCTTTGCTTTCCTTAGTTCCTACTTCGGTATAGAGTCCGTTGATATATTGCAGACCTACGATGGCACTCAGTTTCCGATAGTTGCAGTTTGCTGCCAGATAACCTTTATATTCAGGTGCTGCAACAATTTTGTTCTTCATGTGAAGAAAACTGTGGTTTGTGTTGAGCGAAATAATCGGATTGATTCGCCAAGCAAATTCGAGTTCCATACCGCAGTTCTGTATCTCTCCTGTGTTTACATTCTTACGGTTTACGGTCTGAATCATGTTGTCACCCTTGATGAAGAAGAAGTTTGCTCCATAGCTAATGCGACTGAAACGATGGCGCCAGGAGAGTTCGTAGTTCATAAGACGTTCTGGTTTCAGTTCTTCGTTTGATGGTGGGTAGAGGTACATTTCGCGCATGGAAGGATTGCGAAAACCTTTGCTTACCATCGCTTTTATCTCACCATTGAGGAGCGGACGGAATACCACACCTGCCTGAGGAATGAGTTCTGTACCAGTAACGCTATGGTGGTCGATACGAAGTCCGGCATCTGCTGTGAACCATTCAGTTATATCCTGACGAAAGTCGAAGTATCCGGCAAATTCATTTCTGTGTGATTTGCCACTTTGTTTATTTGTAGTAGCCACTTCGTCTCCTGTCAACTTGGATGTGTAATAGGCATTGCCGTAGATGTGTTGCCAGTCGAAACCAAGTGTGAGACGATTGCCTCTAAAGAGTGTAGCACTCTGATAGAGAGAAACTCCTGCGAGATTGTCCTTGGAACGGAAGAATCGCTGAGTCGGATTGGCAGGATTGTTTGTTCCGTCATCTATCTTATGACTGCCGAAATTGGAGTAAACACTAAGACCTCCACTTGTGCGTTCATAATTATTTTCGAGTGCTGCTGATGCCATCCCCCGGGTAATCCATTGGTCGCCATTGTACAGGGGGCTATTTTCAGCTCCAGGATGTGAAGCATTGAAATGGGTAATGTCTGCATTTGCATATACTAACCAATGGTCAGACAGATCGTATGCGACTTTAGCATAGATTCCATTCTGCTCAAATCCCATGCGAGAACGATGGTTGTCACTTCTACCATACTGACCTGCTATGGTAGAAGAGAATCGTCCATTGCGATACTGATTAGATGCTTCTGCCTGAATAGTTCCCCAACTGCCAGCTCCAAGATTGAAATGAGTTTTGCTGCCGTCTGTTTTCATTTGTCGTGTCACGATATTTATTACACCACCCATAGCATTGCTGCCATAGAGTACAGAAGCAGGTCCGCGCAATACTTCTACACGTTCTGCCATCATAGTCTGATAACTATCTGATATTGGGTGTGAATAGATACCTTGATACTGCGGATGACCATCTATGAGTACGAGCATTTGTCCGCTACCACCAGTAATACCGCGAAGGTTTATTCCTCCACTTCCACCACCTGAAACTCCATATCCCATCATTCCACGACTTGTCACCATCAAACCAGGCACCTGTTGCATAAGTGTTGGCAAGATATTTGGCTGCTCTTGTTCAGTAAGTGTTTTGCGATCAATAACTGTAACTGTAAATGGAAGATGTCGTACATCAATGGCATTTCGTGTACCAGTAACTACAACTTCATTTAGTTGCAGACTGTCTTGTTGGGCAGAAAGCAACATTGGCAGAGTGAGAAATGAAGCAATGATTAGTCGTCTCATAGTTGTGAGATAGTTATTAAATTTATCGTTATTTGTTGTTATTTATCGAGGTTAATCAATTTGTACTTTTTGCTTCCCAGTTTAATCTTCTCTGCATAGTCTGTGATGTATGTTCCATGCTGACGGTTGATGCGTGCTATGAGTGGCTTTTCATCATCGCCTTCACTAGCCTTGTGGTTGAATACCATGTCAAGACAGGCCTGGTCAACAGCTACCGGGTCGAGCGATGCCATAATACCCATATCCTGAAGTTCTGGTTTTGCAGGGTGGCCGTCGCAGTCGCAGTCAACCGACATGTTATTCATTATATTTATATAAATAATGTTATCACCACCATCAAAATATTCATGAACAGCTTGTGCTGCAGCTGCCATAGACTCGAGGAATGAATCCTGTGGTTGTGTATGTTTCCAACACTCTTTTGAGTCTGTAGTAACTCCATGAGAGTGGATGTAAGCTTTACCTGCAGTAGAAGCAACTCCGATGCTGGCATTCTTCAGTACGCCTCCGAAACCGCCCATCTGATGACCCTTGAAATGTGCAAGGTTAATCATGAAGTCGTAGTTTGCAAGGTGTTCACCTACGATATCATATTTCAAGTGCTTCTTATCTTTGATAGGGATACGAATTTCACCGAATTCATCCATGAGGTCAACTGCAAAGATAGAATCGAAACCATGCTCGTGAATAGTTTCCCAATGTTTCTTGGGGTCTTGACGAGTACCACCATAAGCAGTACAACACTCTACTATTGTGCCGTTTACCTCATCTACCAACTGACGGATTAGGGTAGGGCGCAGATAGTGCTGGTTGCCACCTTCACCTGTGGAAATCTTTACTGCCACTCTACCTTCTGCTTTGCGACCAAGTGCTTTGTAAATCTTTACAAGTGATTCTGGACTGATGTCTTTTGTAAAATAGACTTTAGGTTGCGCCATAGCAGCAATTGCAACTATTACACTAATAGCTAATGTTAGAATCTTTTTCATGATGTTATGGTTTTGTTATTTATTTAATATATGTTTTATCATTGTAGGTAGTCCATCGGATTCAACCTTTATGGTTATGTTCCCTTTCTGTTTAGAACTCTTTATGATGACAAGTGCTCGTCCGTTATAGAGTCGTGGTGTAGTGGAACGGAAACTCTCCATATCGTTAGGAGAAGCATTTCCTGATGCGAGGAGAATACCTGCCCCTTCAACGGAAATGTTAATTTTTCTGTTGCTATCAGAAGTGATAACTCTACCTTCTGCATCAGTCAGTTCAATAGTTATATATGCCAAATCGCTTCCAGTAGCTTGAAGTTGTTCTTTATCGCTTACTAGACGGATTCCTGCTGGTTTACCTGTAGTTTCAAGAACGAAAGATTCATTCTTGATTTCTTTTCCTTCATGATTCAGATTGACTGCTTTCAGTTCGCCTTTGTGATAGTTTATTCTGAATCCGGCAAAATATGTGCTGCCAGTTTTTTCTTCAGCTATGATTTTCCCATTCAGATATAGTCTAACCTTTGGAGCACGGGAATATACATTCACTTGAACAGGGGTACCTTCGCTCAGGTCTGGATAGGTCCAACTCTGCTGTTCCTGCTGCCATCCCCACCATGAGATGCTTTCATGTTGTCCTTCAGGTGCAATACGGGCAGTAGCCATTGTAATCGGACTACGACGCCATACCACATCGCGATAGTAACTCTGCGGTTTCTTTTGTCCGATAAGGTCTATGTCACCACACCAACCATTGTACCAAGGCCACTTCTGGAACATTGACTGGTTACCTTCTTTTCTGAAAGCAGCACTACCAATTCCAGCTTCACCAAGATAATCCATTGCTGTCCAAACAAAATCACCTATGACATAAGGAAGTTTTTCTACCAAATCCCAGTTCTGCGAAGCATGTTTCGGATAACTTTCTGCTCCAAACATCACTCTATCCGGATTGGTTGTGTGGTCATGTTCGTATTTGTCGTAAAGATAGTTATATCCGCCCACATCAAGACTCTTAAATGCTTTTTCGTTTTGGATATTCCATCCATGTCCTGCAGAATTCCACTCGTCGCCTTCATCCCAACTGCAAATGGCTGCAGTAATAGGACGTGTAGTATCTAATTGGAGTATAGCTTGTCTCATATTCTCTGCAGCCTCCATTCCTTCTGGTTCGATACGTCCAGGAATCTCGTTGCCTATAGACCACATAATGACAGAAGGATGATTTCTGTCACGACGGATCATTGTCTGCAAATCGTAAAGGCTATGAGTTTTGAAGTATCTATGATAATCGTCTGTATTTTTTTTCTTTATCCATTGGTCAAATGCTTCATCAATAAGCATCAGTCCTAATGAGTCACAGAGGTTAAGCAGATTTTCGCTTGGCATATTATGGCTGCATCTGATGGCATTATAACCTTGTGCTTTAAGCAATTTGAGTTTTCTCAGTTCTGCAGCATCATATGCAGCAGCTCCAAGCAGTCCGTTATCGTGGTGAATGCATCCACCTCTTAAAAGCATTGGTTTGCCGTTAAGACGGAATCCGTCTTTTGCAGAAAACTCCAGTTTGCGAATGCCAAAATGCTGTTGTAGGGTGTCTTCTACTTCAGTTTCCAAATCTTTGACAATTATCTCGGCAGTATAAAGATTTGGATTTTCCGGACTCCACAATTGAGCAGAAGGAATCTTTATAGAGAGTTTTACGTCATATATCTCTGTTATACCTTTTATTTTTACAGATTTGCTTCCTACGATTTTTCCTGTTACATCCTTCAGATTAACCTGAATCTTTGCTTTTTTATGTTGTTCAGAATCGTTGCAGATGCTTGTCTCAACTTCTACCACTTCATCCCTTAAACTCTTTTCACCTTGAACACTTGAACTTTTTATGTATGTTTCCCATCTGTCAGCAAAGAGAATGGGAGAGTGCAACAACCATACATGACGATAGATACCACTGCCGGCATACCATCGGGTATTGTTTCCAATGTTTCTGACTCTTACCAGAATGTCATTGCTGCCAACATGTAGATTTTCTCTTGTCTCTACACGGAAACTCTGATATCCATACACATTATTCTTAACATGATTGCCATTGACAAACACATCAGTTTCGTTGTATGCTCCTTCAAAATATAGTTCGTTGTGTGAATTTAGAATATCTTTCTCGCTTAGTACCAGTCGTTTGTAGTACCATCCTTCGCCTCCAACTGTGAATCCGGTCTGGTAACCGCCTATGCTATTAGTTGAGAATGGACCTATTACTTTTCCTCCGGCTTTTTGTGCAGCTTCGGTTTCCACGCTCCAGTCGTGAGGCAAGTCAAGATGTCTCCATGCAGAAGTGACTGATATATCGGTTAATGCCTTGCTTCCATCACCTAAGAAAAACTGCCAGTCTGAATCAATACATATTCGATGTTCTGCCTTTGTAAAAAGGCAAAGAAAAGAAAAAAAGGTGATTAAAATATGTAGCTTTTTCATAGTATATGTCCTTCGAATTACTGATTTGAGTTAGGAAGGAGTGGGGCGGAGGGGAAACAGGTGTTTCCTCTCCGTATATGGTTACAACTCGTCGGATGTGTATCCTTCTGGAAGACGGCGGCAATTGTAGCTTGAAGCCATAATCTCGCCATATGCTCCTGCTGAGAGAAGGGCGATGAGGTCGCCACGACTCACAGAATTGAGTTGTATGTCTTTGTCGAAAACATCCGATGACTCGCAGATTGGTCCGACGAGGTCGTATGTCTGTTCAGCTCCGTTGCTGGTCAGATTCACTGCTTTGTGATGAGCATCATAAAGGGCAGGACGTATGAGGTCTGTCATACCAGCATCTACGATTGCAAACTGCTTACGAGTAGCTTGTTTTACGAAATTTACTTTGGTAATAAGCATTCCGCATTGAGCCACAACAGAACGTCCGAGTTCGAAATGAACAGACTGTCCGGGGCGCAGGTGAAGATATCGGTTGTATGTAGCAAAGTAGTCGCGGAAGTTTGGTATTGGATTTGCCTCAGGGTTGTTATAATCGATACCTAATCCACCTCCAACATTGATAATCTGACAATAGAAGCCACGCGCTTCAAGTCTGTCCTGTAGTTCATTGATACGACGTGAAAGAGCTACGAAGTCGTCCATTTCCAATATTTGAGAACCAATATGGAAATGCAGTCCCTTGAAACATACTCCTTCCATCTGCTGAGCTATCGATATTACGCCTTCCATGTCGTTCATAGCGATACCGAATTTATTCTCTGCAAGTCCGGTAGTTATGTTGGCATGGGTATGTGCACCTACGTCGGGATTTATGCGGAAACAAACGTTTGCTTTCTTTCCTTTCTGCAGAGCAATCTGGTTGATAATCTGGAGTTCTGGAATACTTTCTACATTAAAACAGAAGATACCCTTGTCTATACCCAGTTCTATTTCCCAGTCACTTTTTCCCACACCGGCAAATACTATTTTGTCGGCAGGGAAACCAGCCTTCAGTACTTGTTCTATTTCACCTCCACTTACACAGTCAATTCCAAGTCCTGATTCGTTTATTACACGCAACACCTTCAGGTTTGCATTAGCCTTTACTGCATAATGCACATGATAACCTGAGTATTTACCAGCTTCTTTGTTGATAGTTTGCAGTGTCTGGCGCAGTAAGTCCGTATCGTAATAGTAGAACGGAGTACGCAGAGTGCGGAATTTATCTATAGGAAGTTTGCTTAACATGTTTAATTATAATTGACAATTGACAAATTATAATTGACAATTGATAATTTATTTATTGTTGAACAGATGGTCTGAAAGCGATTGAAGTGCTTTCTTCTTGTCTGATTCGTGAATGAGGAACGAGATATTGTGGTTGCTACCACCATAGCTAATCATGCGAACAGGAATGCCTGCAAGTGCATTGGTAGCCTGAGCTTCAAAACCTACATTGTCAGGGTCAAGGTCACCAACTACACAAATGATACACATGTCTTTATCTACTTCTACATGTCCGAATTTCTTCAGTTCGTCAACAATTGCACTCAGGTGGCTTGTGTTATCGATAGAAACACTTACACCTACCTCTGCTGTACAAACCATATCAATGCTGGTCTTGTACGATTCGAAGATATCGAATACCTTACGAAGAAATCCGTAAGCCAGAAGCATACGGCTTGATGTGATACGGATAGCTGTGATGTTATCTTTTGCAGCAACTGCTTTTATCTTGTTTTTCTCCGTTTCGTTGCTGATGACAGTACCCGGAGCCTCTGGAGCCATTGTGTTGAGCAGTTTTACAGGAATTCCTGCAAACTTAGCTGGCTGCACACAAGTAGGGTGGAGGATCTTTGCACCGAAGTAAGCCAACTCAGCAGCTTCTTCGAAATGAAGATGACCGATTGGTGATGTTTTGTCAACGAATCGTGGGTCGTTATTGTGCATACCGTCTATATCGGTCCAAATCTGAATTTCAGAAGCACCAATAGCTGCACCTATGAGTGATGCTGTATAGTCGGAACCGCCTCGCTGCAGGTTGTCAACTTCACCATAAGCATTACGACAGATGAAACCCTGAGTGATGTAAATCTCCTTATCTGGATTTTCCTCAAGTTGAACCTTAATTTTTTTGCTGATATATTCTAGATCTGGTTCACCATTTTTGTCTGTACGCATAAACTCAAGTGCAGGAATAAGACATGAGTTGTAGCCCTGTTCTGCCATATAGTTTGCAACCATGTTGGTAGAGATAATTTCGCCCTGACCAACGATGATTTTCTCTTCAAACATAGTGAAGATTCCTTTTGCAAACGAACGCAGGTAATCAAATTCTTGCTTTATGAATTCAAGTGTAATAGTCTTGTATTCATCTGTTGTATAGAGTTCTGCGATGTGCTTCTTGTATTTCTTCTCCATAGAGTTGATAACTTCGTATGCACCCTCTGGATTTTTCTTGTAGAGGTAGTCGCAGATTTCCAACAGGGAGTTGGTTGTTCCTGACATAGCAGAGAGAACAACGATTTTCTGTTCGCCGTCTGAAATCAGTTTAACTACATCTTTCATTCTTTGTGGTGTACCTACGGATGTACCACCAAATTTTAGAACTTTCATTGTATTGTTGTTTTTTGTTGTTTGCAAAAAAAGAATAAATATGTAAAATGTCCTTATGATTAAAGGAATTCATTAGCCAAGTCATTCCACCCCTGCGCATCATCTTCGTCGGCAGCTTTTCTTTCCGATTCTATTGCTGCAGAGTCGTTTGTGATTTCTGTTATAGAGGAATTCTTACAATGGAACACACGTCCAGGATACTCTTCGAGTAATGACAGGTTGTGGGTAATCATAAGAACCGATGAACCAACAGCACATATGTTGCGGAGCAGTTCTGTAATGAGTTTTCCAGTTTCTGTGTCGAGATTTCCTGTAGGCTCATCAGCAAGAATCAGTTTGGGACTATTCAGTATTGCTCTGGCTATAGCAATACGTTGCTGTTCACCTCCAGAGAGTTCGTTTGGCATCTTATCTGCCTTATCTGACATTCCTACGAGTTGCAATACTTCATTGATGCGCTGAGTTATGTCTTTGGGATTCTTCCATCCTGTTGCACGAAGTACGAATCGCAGGTTTTCAGCTACAGTACGGTCTGTGAGCAGTTGGAAGTCCTGGAAAATGATACCCAGTTTACGTCTTAGGTCGGGCAGTTTGTTTCTTTTTATTTGAAGCATGTCGAAATCGAGGACTTTGGCTTCGGTTTCTACATCACCTCGTTCCTTACGCTGTTTCTTATTACCGTTGCAGGGCAGTTCGCCGTACAGGGTTTTGATAAACGAACTTTTGCCAGAGCCTACTTTACCAGTAAGATACACGAATTCACCCTCGTTGATGTTCATGTTTACATTCTCGAGGATTAGTGCATCTTCCTGATAGACATTGACGTTTTTGTAGTTGATTAATGCTTGTGCCATGTTGGATCGTGACGTTCTGCGAGTTCTCTCGCCAAATCTTCAATTGTAAGTCCTTTACTTGTAAGTAACACGATGAGGTGGTATAGCATATCGCTTGCTTCATAGACGAGTCGCTCGTTATTGTTTGCTACAGCTTCGATTACAGCTTCCAAAGCCTCTTCTCCTACTTTTTGTGCCATGCGGTGGCAACCATCTTTGAACAAACTGGTAGTATATGAACCTTCTGGCATTTCCTCATGACGTTTTTCAATGAATCTCTGCAGTTCAACGAGGAACATGATAGGGTTCTCGTTTGTTTCGTTCCAGCATGTGTCAGCACCTGTGTGACATACAGGACCAACAGGATTAGCCTTTATGAGTAGAGTGTCGTTGTCGCAGTCGATTGCAACAGAAACGAGATTCAGGAAATTGCCGCTTGTTTCACCCTTTGTCCATAGTGTCTTACGTGTACGACTATAGAATGTCACCTTTCCTGTTTCCATCGTCTTTTTGTATGCTTCCTCGTTCATAAATCCGAGCATCAGCACCTTCAGGGTTTTGGCATCCTGTATGATAGCAGGCACAAGCCCACCCATTTTCTCAAAATCTATATTCATATTCTTATATTAATTCCTTCGTTAATCAAATATTGTTTTAGTTCCGGAATAGGTATTTCGCCAAAGTGGAACACACTGGCTGCAAGAGCTGCATCAGAATGTCCATTAAGGAATGTGTCGCGGAAGTGTTCTTTTTTTCCAGCACCACCACTTGCAATGACAGGGATAGTGAGTGAATCGGACAGTTGTCTAAGAGCTTCATCTGCAAATCCGTTCTTTACTCCGTCATGATTCATAGATGTAAATAGAATTTCACCTGCACCCCGTTCGTTGGCTTCTTTAGCCCATTCAAACAGATTATGTTCAGTCTCTATTCGTCCACCGTTCAGGTAACAGTACCATCCTTTTTCTGTTTGTTTTGCATCAATGGCAACTACACATACTTGTGAACCAAAATGAGTTGCTATCTCATCAACAAGTTCAGGCCTTCTGATAGCAGCTGAATTGATGCTGACTTTATCAGCTCCAGCATTGAGTAGTCGTTCTACATCTTTCAATTCGTTAATTCCGCCACCTACTGTGAATGGTATATTTATCTCTCTGGCAATTTTTCCTACAAGTTCAGTAAATGTTTTCCTACCTTCATGACTAGCTGTAATATCGAGATATACCAATTCGTCGGCACCTTGCTCGGAATAGGCTTTTCCCAATTCAATAGGGTCGCCAGCCTGTCTGAGGTTCACAAAATTTGTGCCCTTTACAGTTTGTCCGTCTTTAATGTCAAGACAAGGTATTATTCTCTTTGCTAACATTATTGGTTTATTTCTGAAATCAAGTTTATATAAATTTTGTTAGTTCTTCCAATTTTATTTTTCCTTCGTAGAGGGCTTTGCCAAATACTACGGCAGGGATTCCTGCTGCATCGAGAGCTTCGATATCTTCTATGCAACTTACCCCTCCGCTGGCTATGAGACGCATCTTTGGAAATTGTTCCATTATTTGCTTATAAAGTTCTATAGCAGGTCCTTCAAGCATTCCGTCTTTCGATATGTCAGTACAGAGCACATTTTCTACACCCTGATTCACATAATTTTGCAGAAAAGGCATCAGTTGGTCGTTGCCTTCCTCTTTCCATCCATTTATGCTGATGAGTCCATTCTTTACATCGGCTCCCAGTATTACTTTAGCAGGACTATATTTTTCAAGCCACTCGCTGAAAAGTTCCGGATTTTTTACCGCAATACTGCCTATGGTTACGAGTGAGGCTCCGCTGGCAAAAGCTATGTCTATGTCTTCGTTTGTCTTGATACCACCACCAAAATCGATAACGAGTGATGTGTGGTCTGCAATTTGTTCTATTATGTTATAGTTTACAATATGCTGTGACTTTGCACCATCAAGATCAACAACATGTAGTCGTCGCACACCAAACGATTCTATCATCTTTGCCACTTCCAACGGGTCATCGTTATACACTTTCTTTGTGTCATAATCACCCTTGGTAAGGCGTACACACTTACCCTCGATAATGTCTATGGCAGGAATTATTTCAATCATCTACAATTCTATGAAGTTTTGTAATATACGTTCACCCACTTTTCCGCTCTTCTCTGGATGAAACTGAGTAGCGTAGAAATTATCTTTGTGCAATGCAGAAGAATAGGGGAGAATGTAGTTTGTGGAAGCAATGGTAAACTCCGACAGAGGTGCATAGAAGCTATGAATGAAATACACGAATTCAGGACGCTCAAATCCTTTGAATAAAGGTGACTTGCAATTCTCGATAGTATTCCATCCCATCTGTGGTACTTTATCTTCGTGACGCAAAGGCTGAAACCTCTTCACGTCTATGTCGAAGATGCCTAAGCAGTCTGTGTCATACTCTTCCGAGTGGCGACACATCAGTTGCATACCTATACAGATTCCTAAAACGGGTTGAGTAAGAGAGCTGATAACTTTGTCAAGACCACGTTCTCGCAGATAGTGCATAGTTGTATTAGCCTCGCCCTGACCTGGAAAAATAACCTTGTCTGCATTACGCAGTTCCTCCGCATTGTCAGTAAGTTTCGGCTCTATACCCAATCTTTTTACAGCATTGATTACTGAGAAGATGTTACCAGCATTATATTTTACAATTGCTACGTTCATTTATAAAAAATGAGCCGAATGCGGGACTCGAACCCGCGACCTACGCATTACGAATGCGTTGCTCTACCAACTGAGCCAATTCGGCAACTTTTTGCTTGTATTCTACAAAAAAATCGGTTGCAAAGGTAAGATTTTTTAATTTAATTACAACCAATAATCAAATGTTTTTTAAATTTGCGCATAATTACGAATAAGATAGACTTTACCGATGAGAAAATACCAGAAGAATCTTATTGTTTCCGAGGTAGAACATCTAAGTGAAAAATATGTTCTACTGAAGCTTACAGATAACGAACCGCTCCCAGAAATCCATCCTGGACAGTTCGTAGAAGTGTTAACACCCAACAGTAAGACACTTTTGCGACGTCCCATATCTGTGAATTACGTGGATCGTGATAATAATAAACTTTGGCTGCTCATAGCTATGATAGGCGATGGCACAAAGGCGATAGGTAGTCTTCGTCCTGGCGATTTGTTGAATTTGGTTTTTCCTTTAGGAAATGGGTTTTCTCCTGTTCAGAAAGTTGGAGAAGAGGTTTTGCTCGTAGGAGGTGGAGTAGGTATTGCCCCTCTGCTTGAGTACGGTAAATACCTGAAGGAGAATGGTGCAAAACCTTCCTTCTTGCTTGGTGCACGTACTGCTGCTGACCTGCTTCTGATTGATAAGTTTGAATCCATAGCAAAAGTCTATATCACTACAGAAGATGCTTCGGCCGGAGAAAAAGGATTTGTCACTCAGCATTCAGTTCTGCAAAAGAAGAATTTCGATCGTATCTCTGTTTGCGGACCAAAGCCAATGATGATGGCTATTGCTGGTTATGCTAAACAAGCCAATATCCCTTGCGAGGTAAGTTTAGAGAATATGATGGCTTGCGGACTTGGTGCATGTCTATGTTGTGTTGAGAAAACAGTGAAAGGAAATGTGTGTGTGTGTACAGAAGGACCAGTATTTAATATAAATGACCTAACATGGCAGATATAAATGTAAACATAGCTGGCATACAGATGAAGACTCCAGTGATGACCGCCTCTGGTACCTTTGGTTATGGTCTGGAGTATGCCGATCTAGTAAATTTGGAAGACATAGGTGCTATTATTGTAAAGGGTACCACTTTCAATGCGCGCCAAGGTAACGACTATCCCCGTATGGCTGAAACTCCTTCGGGTATGCTCAATTGTGTTGGTCTGCAGAATAAAGGTGTGAAGTATTTCTGCAAGCATATATATCCTAAGATAAAGGATTTGAAGACCAATATGTTGGTTAATGTAAGTGGTTCTGCTCCCGAAGACTACGCACAATGTGCAGAACAAATCAATGAACTCGAACATATTCCTGCTATCGAACTGAATATTTCATGTCCGAACGTAAAACAAGGTGGTATGGCTTTTGGTGTCACTACCACAGGAGCCGCATCTGTAGTTAAGGCAGTTCGAGCTGTATATCATAAGCCTATCATCGTAAAACTCTCTCCTAATGTAACAAGCATTGCTGACATAGCTCGTGCTGTACAGGATGAAGGAGCTGATGCTCTTTCATGTATCAATACTTTGATGGGTATGTCTATTGATATAGAAAAACGTCGTCCTCGTCTTTCTATTTCTACAGGCGGACTTTCTGGTCCTGCTGTAAAACCTGTAGCTGTACGTTGCGTATGGCAGGTAGCACAGGCTGTTAAGATTCCAATTGTTGGATTAGGAGGTATTTCTTCCGCAGAAGATGCAATAGAATTTATGATGGCTGGAGCTTCTGCTGTTCAAGTCGGTACAGCAAATTTTATCGATCCAGCTATCTCTGTTAAGATATCTCAAGAAATTAGTGACTGGCTAGATAATCATGGTTATCGTTCGGTGCAAGAAATAGTAGGAGCTATATTATAATAATGAGAATGAAGGTATTTATAACACTAATCATTTCGTTTCTTTCCATAACTGTCCACGCACAAATAATGCGTGAGGTATTACCTGTAATGCCAGACAGTATATGCCGACTGCTTACCCATAATAATTTACTTGATTTTCCTGATTATCTTGATACTCAGATGAAAGCTGAAGTGCGCAATCGACTTGGTGGAAATAGTGAAATGCAAACTCTTACTGAAGATTACTCACTCATCAGAGTGTCTGAATCTTCAACCCTTCAACTGAAGTTACTTCCTTTATCCAAGAAAAAAATAATATGTGCTGTCTATACATACTTTATTAATGATAGTACAGCAGATAGCCAAATAAGGTTTTACGATCTAAAGTGGCAACCACTTCTTGCGGATAAATATATAAATGTGAAAAGAGAACCAAATACACTTGTTCAGGCAACACTCTCATCCTCTGATACAGATGTTAAGTTGCGAACAGTCAGTCCATTTGGCATTACATCTATAGACGATAACACACATGTTTCAGACCAACCATCTGTAGTTATTGCCCACTGGAATGGAAAGAGATTTAAATAATGAATTCTATATTTTGATGATTGAATATTAAAAACTTATTACTAAAATAAAATTACTATGAAAGCTTTAAATGCTCGCACAGCTCCAAAGAGCTCTGCACCTGAAAGAATCATTCAGTTTGGTGAAGGTAATTTCCTTCGCGCATTTGTTGATTGGATTATTTACAACATGAATCAAAAGACGGATTTCAATTCATCTGTTGTTGTTGTTCAGCCAATCGACAAAGGTATGGTTGAGTGGCTTAACGGACAGGACTGCCTTTATCACGTCAATCTTCAGGGACGTCAGAATGGTAAACCTGTCAACGAACTCACTCGTATTGACGTTATTAGTCGTGCACTTAACCCATATAGCCAAAATGCTGCATTCATGGCTCTTGCTGATCAACCAGAGATTCGTTTTGTTATTTCTAACACTACAGAAGCTGGTATTGCATTTGATCCTAACTGCAAATTCTCCGATGCTCCTGCAAGTAGCTATCCGGGTAAACTTACACAACTTCTTTACCGACGTTTTCAGACATTTAAGGGCGATCCAAAGAAGGGACTTATCATTATGCCTTGTGAACTTATATTCCTCAATGGTCACCATTTGAAAGAATGTATCTATCAGTACATCGAACTATGGAAGAACGACTTTGGTAAGGATTACGAAAAGTTTAAAAACTGGTTTACAAAGTATTGCTATGTATGTGCGACCCTTGTAGACCGTATTGTTCCCGGATTCCCTCGTAAAGAAATTGCTCAGATTCAGAAGAAAGTATGCTATGCCGACAATCTCGTTGTTCAAGCTGAGATTTTCCATCTTTGGGTGATAGAAAAACCAGAGAATATGTCTATCGCTCAACTTCGTAAAGAATTCCCAGCAGAGAAGGCAGGTCTTCACGTACTCATTGCAGAGAGTGAGAAACCATATCACGAACGCAAGGTAACACTCCTCAATGGCCCTCATACAGTACTTTCACCAGTTGCTTATCTCAGCGGTATCAACATCGTGCGTGACGCACTCCATCATCCAGTTGTTGGCAAATACATCAAGAAGGTACAATATGATGAACTCATGCAAACACTCAACCTACCGATGGCAGAATTGCAGCAGTTTGCAGCTGATGTTCTTGAGCGTTTTGATAACCCATATGTTGATCATCAGGTTACATCAATTATGCTTAACTCTTTCCCTAAGTACGAAACTCGTGACTTGCCAGGTGTAAAGGTTTATCTACAGCGTAAAGGTGAATTACCCAAAGGACTTGTTATGGGTCTTGCAGCAATCATCACATACTACAAAGGTGGTGTTCGTGCCGATGGTGCAGAAATTGTTCCAAATGATGCACCGGAAATCATGCAGATGCTCAAGGACCTTTGGGCAACAGGTGATACACAGCGTGTAGCTGAAGGTGTACTTGCAGCTGAGAATATCTGGAAGGAAAATCTTAATCAGACAGTTCCAGGCCTTACTGCTCTCGTAAAAGAATACCTTGATCTCATCCAACAGAAAGGTATGCTTGAAGCCGTAAAGACTATACTTTAAATATTAATAACTTTCAATATAAAAGTGAGCTCAGTATCGTACTGAGCTCACTTTTTTAATTAACTTGATTTATTGGTTCTCCACCAATAAATGCCTTGATGTTTCCTATACATATGTTGAGGAGTCGAGTTCTCGCTTCCTTCGTTGCCCATGCTATATGTGGAGTGAGATAACAGTATGGAGCTGAAAGTAAAGGGTTGTCTTCCTTTGGGGGCTCTGTAGTGAGTACGTCGGCTCCGTATGCAGCGATAATTCCTTTATGGAGAGCTGTTGCTACAGCATTGTCATCAACAAGTGGTCCGCGACCTGTATTTATAAGGATAGCAGATGGCTTCATTGTTGCAAGTGTTTCCTTGTTTATCATGTGACGGGTTGAATCGGTCAAAGGACAATGTAGACTGATGATATCGCTCTCGGAATAAAGTTGTTCGAGTGTAACCTTGCGGATTCCGTTTGGCAATTCGTCTTCGTCTTTTGATGTATATGCCATCACATTAAGTCCGAAAGCTTGAGCTATACGGGCTGTAGCCATACCTGTGTGACCAAGTCCAACGATTCCCATACGTTTTCCAAAGAGTTCTGTCAGGTTATGATCGAGATAGCAAAAATCAGATGAATTTGTCCATCGCCCTTTTCTATTTTCACGAGCATAGTGTTCCACTCGACTTACAATATTTAAAATATGTGCAAAAACCATTTGTGCAACACTCTCTGTGCTGTAGGCTGGTATATTAGTGACAACGATGTTCTGTCGACTTGCCACCTCAAGGTCAACTACGTTATATCCTGTTGCAAGAACACCGATGTATTGAAGTCGGGGCAACATATTTAAAGTTGTTGCATCAAGTACGACCTTATTCGTTAGAATGATTTCTGCACCCTTGCATCGATCGATTACTTCATCTTCACTTGTGCGTTCATATATTATAACTTCGCCAAATTGGTTCAGTTCGTCCCAACTAAGGTCACCGGGATTGACGGAGAATCCGTCTAGAATAACTATTCGCATATGTAACAAAGTTCGTTTCTAAATAAAAAATTAGTCGTAGAAATTCCAACTCAAGCCGAAGTGTACACCTGTAGGACTGGCAGGATAACCAGGAGCCCAGAAATACCGGTTTGTTCCTGCATTAGCATGGTAGTATTGTACGTAAAAGCGCAATTTCTTTAAGTCAAAATTGGCATATAAGCTAATGATAGGGAAGTTGCCTATCTTCGTTGAGTAGTTCGGGTCTTGATTACAGAACATGCCAAGGGTGGGGGAATAAGTAGGAGCATCGTATTTTGTGAAGAATTTCATATCGGCTCCTAATTCCGTGTGCAGTACTTTAGCAATGCGGAAATCAAGATAAAGATTATGATATGTAGAAAGTAATGGTAGAGGTAACACAGTTTGATGAGTTGACTTCTGTAGTGTTATGTCGTTGTCGAAATGTAATATTCCTAATCTAAAATTCTGTTGTAAATTGACTGTAAACACTTGAATCATATCATAGTGTTGAGTTGGAGCCCATGTATTTGTAAAACGCTGAGATAAAGATGGCGGATTGGGAACAGGCGTGAGAGTGTTTTGGAAATATGTATAGTTCTTTATGTTTTCAATTGCTCCTATAAGTGTAGTTTTAGTTTTGCGTGAAGTTAGTACTGCTTCAATACGCATTTTCCATTCCTTTGATGCATCAAAGTCGTACCAAGTGTAGCGGCTATGATAGTGACGTACATAGTAAGAGGGTAGTTGGTTCTTTACAAATGCATTGAGGGCTACTTGAGCAGAGTCTTTTAAGAAAACAAAATTAAATTCTGTATGACCATTTATCTCAAAATCGCCTATACGTTCACCTGCGAAAGTAAATTGTGCATTTAAGTTAAAATGCAGTTGTCGCCCTTGGGTACGCAGAATTTGTGCTCCGAAAAAGAGGTCGTTGTATTTTTTAGATAAAGTAGGATATGAAGTAGAACCTTTTTCGACAACAGAGTCAATCATGTTGTAGTTTTTGTACTCATGACCAATATAAGCATTGATTCCAAAGGCTGCATATCGGTTAAACCCTTCACATAGAGATAATCCTACAATATTCTTTAATGCGAAATGTTTTGTACGATCCTGAGTGGTATCGGTAACAAAATACTCGTGGGTATAATAGTTCTGGGGTTTATTATACTGACGGTAGTTCTTCATGTACTTCCCAAGTTTCAAAGTGTGAAAAACCCGAGTTACTGGAACGAAAATTGTTTTCATTCCAGTTGTATCTGAAGGATCTATTTTATGATAACCTATATTATAATGATGATTGTAGAAGAAGACATCGTTTTCCTGACGGTTCCATGTGTTGGACAAATAAACAGGAATATCGTTCGATGAGTTCTGGGTACTTCTATGAGTTTCGGGAGCAGTAATGTATGTCTCGTCTGTAATACCGCCATTCTCAGCCATCTTCATGAAGTTGTGCTGATAGTATGTGTGAAAGTCGTATTTCTCTCCGATATATGATGCCCATGCTGAAGCATTCATGAATGATGTAGACTGGGAGTCGTAATATCCCTGTCCGTACATATAGTCAAACATTCCTCCGAAGTTAATACGTTTGCCAACATTATTAGTGTAAATAGCTCTCACATGATCATATCCGGTTTCTTTTCCTCCACAGAAATTGTAGGCTATATTCATGTATGGTGATTTTGTATTGTAGTGTAAACACTTGTCTATAGTTCGGAAAAACTGATCCATCGGAGTGAGGAACATAAAGTCCATTACATCTGGACGTTCTATATAGATACGTGACATTCGAGGAGAACCGAGGTTTCCTAGTGTATTATAGTGTCCGTTTATACCTTCAGGAAGATTTGAATTCTGATACTGATGATGAAGTGTATCTACAGGAACTGATGTCATGTTTCCGTAAACTTCGTCAAGCACCCAAGCTCGTATAGAAGTTGGAACTACCTTTTTGCCGTTTTTTTTATTAAATACGCTATCATTTGCATCGGCATAAGTGTCGGTATTTGCTTCCAACTCACGTACAATGCGTTGTGAATGTACACTAAAAGTAGAGAGTACACAAAAAAACAAAGAAACGAGTAGTCTGATTCTTTGTACAGGATTGTTATGTGAGATGAATTGCAGTATCATCAGAACATGAAACGTAAGTAAAACTCTATAATTTTCAGAATCATAGATCCGAAACCAAAAGAGAAGAATAGAATTTTATTCTCAGGAAAAACAAAATAGATAATAATAGTGAGTATGAAACCAACCATGAAAAGGGTATTGAGTACTCTACGAGCAGTTAGAATGCTCGTAGAATTTCCTTTTGATGGACGATGCCATTTGCTTTCGCGTTTACTTTCGTTTACGGCGTCAGCAATTATTTTATCTATTTCGTTACTTTTCACTTTATCATTTGTTCTATTTCATCAGCCAGTTCATTGAACAGGTCAATTGTCTTAACACGGAATTTACCATTAATTCGTCTCAACTCGCCTTTTTTGTTCAGTGCTTCTTCATCGGTAATCCATTCTTCTGCAGTAAGACGAGTTTTGTCGCTGCTACCTTCATAGACATATGCAATATTGTCCATCTTTAGGTCTACCTTACCGTCGCTGATTGTGATAGTTAGGTTATAAAACACCTGAGTATAGTCCTGTGATAAAGCACGATTTGAGAAAATCAGTTCCTCTGCACCCTGTGCAACTATTACTCCTTCTTCCTTATCAGCTCTGGTCACACGAGAAAAATCAATGTTCTTAAAAAAATTAGGCTCTTTCCATTCTCCGCGACGTGTATTTGGTTCAAAACGCAAAGATGCAAAAGAAGCAACTTGAGTGTATATGTAATCTTTTGGACGTGCAAAAGCTTGAATCTCCTTTGTGAAGACGACTTTACCATTTACTACTGGTACAGCGCCCTTAGCCTGATACTCAGACATGTCTGCTTTCTGAGTGTATAGTTTTTTTGTACTGATAAGACCACGCTGAGCCTGAACTATACCAAAAGGTATGATAAATATCAATGATGCAATGATATACTTTTTCATATGCGTACAATTTTTTGTTTCTTAATAGCGACAAAGGTAAGGAAAAATGATGATTTGACAAAGATTTTGTAGATGATTAACGAATTTAGTCAGATATAAATTGTACTTTTGTGCCGAAATAATCTTAATTTGCATAATTACATGAAAAAATTGTTTTTAGTACTCGGAGCTTTATTGCAGACTATTTGTTCTATAGGTCAAGAGAATATAACAGCTCAGTACTTACAGAATCCTTCGTTCGAACTAGATATTCCTAAAAGTACTGATGCTGTAAACAACACAGCTGACGGGCTTCGAGGTTATACTTTGGCAATACCCTCAGGGTGGTCTGTTGTAGGTACAAATGTTACTCAGTTACTGGTGTCTAAAGATTGTTTTACCGATAATAATTTTGGAAAGGTTACTACTATTCCAGATGGGAAATATGCATATTATTTGCGACAAGGTTGGAGTACTGGTAGCACCACTCTGAAACAGAGTGTTACACTGCCTGCTGGAGTTTATGAGTTTTCTGTTAGTCTACGTTCTGCATATGCTAATTCCGCTACGTCAGTGATTAATCTAATTGCGTCATCAGAGAGTAAAAGTTACAGCTTCAATGCTGGATCAAACGAGTGTTTCAAAAATATGGTGTGGCAAACAGCATCTGTAACCTTTAAACTAAACACTGAAACTAAGGTGGATTTAGGTTTTAACATTACGTGGCAGAGTGGTGGTTCTTGCATAATGTTGGACAATGTAAAACTTATAAAACTTGCTGATGATTACACTGAACCTGAAGATCCAACAGAAGGTAGCGTAAGTTCTTATACAGAAGGAGTTATAACTTCTGATTTTGTTAGCGAAGCAGATATGATGCAGGATTTGCTTCAAATGCTTGCAGACTTCTCGAAATATATGAAAAACAATTGGAATCAGTGTTCTGCTCCAAACTCTATTAATGAGTCATGTGGCTATTTCTCTGGTGAACGTTCTGCAGCTAGTGGCGAACAAGGAGTTCGTCCAAATGCTGATATGTCTATGATTTGTGCTTTTCTCTCAAAATATGCAAAAGGTAAAGTTACGCTGCCTGCAGGAGTTAGTTGGGATATTATTGATGAAATGGCAATGAAGTCGCTTATCTTTGCTTATTCTACTCATAAAGCAAATAAGTTGAAGGTATGTGCAGGCAACGACTATTGGGGAAGCACAAGCACGAGTGATTTCGTGTGGGAATCAAGTCTATGGGCAATGTCTGTTGCATATTCGGCATATTTTCAACTTGACAAACTGACTTCAACTCAAAAACAGTATATTTACAATCTGTTGAAAGCTGAATGTAATTACGAGTTAGGTCGCTCTGTTCCTACTGGATATGCTGGTGATACTAAAGCCGAGGAAAATGGATGGGAAGTCGATGTTCTAGCTGCTACTTTAGGACTTTTCCCTGATGATGCGCTTGCATCCAAGTGGTTTGAAAGAATGCGTTTGTTTGCTATTAATAGCTATAGCCACACTGACGATGCTTCAAATACAACTATTATTGATGATAACTACTCGAGTACTGTTGCATCGTTATATAAAGGGCAAAATCTTTATGACGATTACACGTTGCAGAACCATAATCTTTTTCATACCAGTTACCAAAATGTTGTGATGCAGGAACTAGGAGAGGCTGCATTAGCGTTGCAACTATTCCAGGGTAATAATAAGAAATGGGCATCGAATGCTTTGATGCATAATAACCAAGTTGTAATGGATCGAGTACTGAATTGGCTCGCATTGACTGATGGTGAACTGGCCATGCCAAATGGTAATGATTGGAGTCTATTCTTGTATGATCAAATTACTTCTTACACGACTATGGCGACATTCTTAAAAGATCCTAATGCTTTGATGCTTGAGAATCTTGCATATAAATATATCAAAGCTCGTCAGAAGACAACAACAGACGGATCATGGTTACTTCGACCTGATGTAGCTCAACGCCGTATGGGGGTTGAGGCACATCGAGTTATGATGACGTACCTCATGCATCTTACAAATAGTACAGCGGATGTAACTCCAACGCGTTGGGAAGATTTTCGAGCTAAGTATAGCAAAGCTATGATTTTCCCTTCTCAGAATATCGTTCGTGCTTTTACCCCAAGTCGATTTACATGTTTCTCTTGGTCTAATGGACTAAAGAGTTACACGGGTTACTTTGCAAGTAATTCGCCAGATAAGAATAAAATCATAGTACCTTATCGTGCTAATAATACTGGAAATATAACAGGATGGTACGAAGTGTCAGGACAAAAGACAGATGCAGTTCCCGTTGTTAGTGGAATCTACCAATTGAATGGGGACGGATATGTTATGAATGGCGAATTAAACACCAATGGTTCGACACTTAACAATCGTTTTGCTATTTATTCTACTCCGCAAAATGCAATTATTTATCTCGATTATATCACATCTAAATCCGCAGTAACAATTACATCTGAGAAGGGTGGCTTGTTAGCTATCTCTACCGATGAACTAATGAAGACAACTCGTACATTATATTATGAGAAGGCTGGAGAAATCACTCATAAGCAGTCTGATGGTTCTACATTCTTCAAAACTCAGTCTGATTGGGTTAATATAGATAATGAACTGGGGGTAGTTGGAATAAATAATAAAAATATTGCTTTTGGTGATAGAGGGGCTAATAACTCCATCTATACATCGAAACTCTATCCTATGTATTCAAGCGAAAATCGTTCGATTGCTGCTGGTACGGTTGTTGATGCTCGCAACCTCGTATATTATAGTTTGCAATCTGCAGTGGAGACACAGGCTGCTGCAAAGGCAATCATGCCTCTTCGCTTGATGTTACCCGAAGGGTGGAACGGAGTGATTGCACCTGATGCGAGTTATTCATATATCCTTATCAGTAATTTCTGTGGCGTAAACAACGAAGCAACAATCAAAGGACTTAATTTGAACGGATTCTCGCCAGTTTTTTATCAGCCAACAATTATTACTGAAAATGGTGCTACTGTGACTTTCCGTACTATGCAGAATAATTCTATTGCTCAGTCCCTTAGGTTTATGATTCAAGGAAGTGATATTTCTGCAAATTTAGTAAATGATACAACTGCATATATAATTTCATCTGCCAATACCACAATAAAGGTGTCTATTGCTCAAAGAGACAATAGAAAGGCTGCTCTTCGTGATGGAATTACTCTTGTTAAAGGTGAAGTGGTAAAGGTTTTCCTTAACAGTAATAATGAGGTGATTGTTGAAAAAACTGTACTTCCAGAAATAAAAGATAAAGACTATACAGGTTATATACAGAATCCTTCGTTTGAAGGAAATTCTGTTGCAGGGTGGAGCGGTTCTCCTGTGGTAAATAATAATTGTGCAGAGAAATTCAATACTACAGTTAATGTGGGTCAGACTATAACTGGTCTGCCACATGGCGTATATCGCCTCAATTGTCAGGGGTTTTATCGTTATGGTTCGTATGAAGCTGCTGCACAAAGTCGTTCTGCAGGTTCAGAAAAGCTGAATGCATATCTGGTTGGTGGTTCGTCAAAAACACCTCTCTGTTCTATCTACGACGAAGCGGGAAAATGTGGAGCAGTTGGAGTTAATGTGTCTCCATACGGATATATTCCCAATACGATGGAACAGGCTTCAATCTATTTTCAAAAGGGATTCTATCCTGTTTCCTTGTTTTGTATTGTAGGTAATGATGGAAAATTACCTATCAGTATTTCAAAGACAACAACCAGGACAAATGACTGGTGTATATTTGACAATTTCTCGCTTACTCGTATTTACCCGCAAGAAATTATTGAGGCTTACATGGCTATTTCACCTGAATGTCCGATGTCTGAATACGACATAGATAATGATGGGCAATTGACTATCGCAGATATAACTCAAACAATAGAGGCAACCAGGTAAACAGATAACCTGGTTTTATTATACTTTTATAAAATGATTTTTTGAAAAAATTTTGTGTGCACTAGCCCTTTTTTGTATATTTGCCGATATTTTCAAAAAATACACTCTACCATGCTTACACAACAAGACAAAGATTATCTCGCACAGAAAGGTATTTCTGAGGAGAAACTGAATGCACAACTGAATAACTTTAAAACTGGATTTCCATTTCTGAAATTGGCTGGGGCAGCTTCCCCGGAGAAAGGAATAACTATCCCCTCTGCCGATGAGAAGAAAGCATATCTCGCTGCTTGGGATCAGTATTTACAAGGAAACGGAAAAGTTTTGAAGTTTGTACCAGCGAGTGGTGCAGCAAGTCGTATGTTCAAAGATTTGTTTGAATTCCTTGATGGCGACAGCAATACTCCAAACAATGCATTCATTGAAAAATTTTTCGCCAATATTAAGAAATTTGCTTTCTATAATGAACTCGATGCAGCTCTGATAGATCGTACAGGAAAGTCTATAGATCAACTTATAGCTGAGGGTAATTATAAAACAATTGTTGATTACCTGCTTAGTAGTAAAGGACTCTCATATGGTAAATTGCCTAAGGGATTGTTGAAATTTCACAGTTATGAAAAGGGAGCTCGCACTCCATTAGAGGAACATCTCGTAGAGGGAGCACTTTATGCTGGTGGAAAGACAGGCAATGTAAATGTACATTTTACTGTTAGTCCTGAACATAAGGAATTGTTCAAGGTTCTATTTGCTGAAAAACAAGCCGAATATGCTGACATGTATAATGTTAAGTATAGTGTGAGTTTCTCAGAACAGAAGGCAAGTACGGATACTGTTGCAGCTAATCCTGATAATACTCCTTTCCGTACAGAGGATGGTAAAATACTCTTTCGTCCAGGTGGACATGGAGCACTTATTGAGAACTTGAACGATTTGGATGCCGACATTATCTTTATAAAGAATATTGACAATGTGGTTCCAGATCGTCTAAAGCCTGAAACTGTAGAATACAAGAAACTGATTGCAGGTGTGCTTGTATGCAAACAGAAGCAGGCATTTGAATATTTGAAGAAACTTGATTCTGGCCGATATGTTCATTCTGAATTAGAAGAGATGATACACTTCCTCCACGACGACCTATGTCTGCGTAATCCAGAACTTAAGGATTTGGAGGATGCAGAATTGGCAATCTATCTGAAGAAGAAACTTAACCGACCAATGCGTGTTTGTGGTATGGTAAAGAATGTGGGGGAACCTGGTGGTGGTCCATTCCTAGCATATAATCCAGATGGTACTATCAGTCTTCAAATACTTGAGTCATCTCAAATAGACACTAATAATGCAGAGTATGTGAAGATGTTTAAGGGTGGCACTCACTTCAACCCTGTTGATCTGGTTTGCGCTGTAAAAGACTATAAAGGTAATAAGTTTGATCTTACAAAATATGTTGATCCTCAGACTGGATTTATTTCTAGCAAGTCTAAGAATGGTAAAGAATTGAAGGCACTTGAGTTGCCAGGACTGTGGAACGGAGCCATGTCTGATTGGAACACTATTTTTGTTGAGGTTAGTCTTGGTACATTTAATCCTGTAAAAACTGTAAACGATCTTTTGCGTGAGCAGCATCAATAAGGAACTGTTTTCGACATTGTATAATATTTTATATATTGAATTTGATAAAAAAATATTTTCCTGAACTTACAGAAACTCAAGTTGAGCAAATTGCTCAGCTTGAGTCGCTGTATGGAGAATGGAATCAGAAAGTCAATGTGATATCACGTAAGGATATCCAAAACCTCTACGAGCATCATGTTCTTCATTCTCTTGGTATAGCTAAAGTAATAAGGTTTACTCCAGGCAGTAAAGTGATGGATCTTGGCACAGGTGGAGGTTTTCCTGGTATTCCACTAGCAATCCTTATGCCAGATGTGGAGTTTCATCTTGTTGATAGTGTGGGGAAGAAGGTAAAAGTTGCGGAAACAGTAGCTAAGAATATAGGTCTGACAAATGTCACATGTTCACATTGTAGAGCTGAAGATATAAAAGCGGAATATGATTTCATTGTTTCTAGAGCTGTTATGCCATTTGTTGATTTGATGAAATGCGGAAGAAAAAATATCTCTAAGAAACAGAGAAATTCTCTACCAAATGGATTTGTTGTTCTGAAAGGTGGTGATTTGCGTGCAGAGATGTCAAGCATGAAAAGCCTTTGTACAGAATGGGACTTGTCTGATTGGTTCACGGAAGACTATTTTAAAGAAAAAAAAGTAGTTCATGTTTGTGTTAAGAATTAATTCAAAACGAAGTGTTAGAAGTTAAAACATTTATAGTAAATCCGCTGGAAACGAACTGCTTTGTTATTTCTGACGAGACAAAAGAAGCCGTAATCATTGATCCCGGTATGTTTGCTGAATCTGAGTGGGATGAGGTGAAGGAGTATGTTGACAGTCACGGTCTTTGTATGAAGCATTGTCTGCTTACTCACACACACTTTGATCATGTTATGGCTTGCCATTATGTGGAAAAAGCATGGGGACTCCGTCCTGAGGGACATGCTGATGATGTGGACCAATATAAAGACTTACGACATCATACATCTATGTTCCTTGGTTTCTCAATGGATATTCCTTTGCAGCCACCATTTGGTAAATGTTTAAACGAAGGCAACTCTATTACCTTTGGTTCTCACACCATTGATGTTCTCCATACACCAGGTCATTCAAGAGGTAGTGTATGTTATTATATAAAAGATGAAAAAGTCTTATTTGCAGGTGATACACTATTTGCTGGCAGTTGTGGTCGTACAGATCTCACAGGAGGGAATTACACGCAGATGAAGCATTCGTTATTAAGACTCATATCATTACCTGCTGACACAATTGTATATACTGGTCATGGTCCAGAAACAACCATAGAAAAAGAAACGAGATGGATACAAGCAGTTTACAGAAGATAAAACAAAGATATGGCATTGTTGGAAATGCCGAAGGGCTGAATCGTGCACTTGACATAGCTGTTCAAGTAGCATCTACTGACCTGTCTGTACTCATTGTTGGAGAGAGTGGTGTAGGAAAGGAAGTCATTCCACGTATTATTCATGACAATTCCAGTCGAAAGCATAATAAATATTTTGCTATAAACTGTGGTTCTATTCCAGAAGGTACAATAGATTCAGAACTGTTCGGACATGCTAAAGGAGCTTTCACAGGTGCAATAGGTGAGCGTGAAGGCTACTTTGGAGTATCGAATGGCGGAACACTTTTCCTTGATGAAGTAGGCGAATTGCCACTTGCCACTCAAGCCCGTTTGCTTCGTGTACTTGAAACAGGTGAATACATCCGTGTTGGAGAAAATGAAGTAAAACATACTAATGTCCGTATTGTTGCAGCTACAAATGTGAATATGCAGAAAGCTATTAGGGAAGGACGTTTTCGTGAAGATCTCTACTATCGTCTTAGTGCTATTCCAATCAGTATGCCACCATTGCGTGAACGCGGTAATGATATAGAACTCTTATTCCGTAAGTTTGCTTATGACATTTCTGAGAAGTACCATATGGATCCAGTACAACTCACACCTGATGCACGAGCTTTACTTTTGAAATATAAATGGCCAGGTAACATCCGTCAGTTGCGTAATCTGACAGAACAAATATGTGTCATAAGTGAAGAAAGAAAAATTACAGCTGACACTTTGCGCCTATATGGTGTGAGTGACGATTCTTTGCCAGGTGGATTGGTATATCAGAATGGTGCATCAGCCGATTCAGAAACCCATACATACGAAAAAGATCGTCAACAGATTTTGCAGCTCATAAGCAGTTTAGGAAAGGAATTGAAAGATTTGAAAGACTTTGTATATGGTGCTGCATCTGTTCGGCACGCTTTGCCTGCTGGAAATAGCTCGTTTCGTCATGTGGATTCCGATGGTAACGTTCAACATATTAATATGTCAGAATATGGGCAACAACTCGACGAAACTCCTATTCAGGAATATGTTGAGCAAGAAGCTACTCCTTTGTCTATTCGTGATATGGAACGAAATAATATAGAGAAAGCTTTGAACAAATATAATGGCAATCGCAAGAAGGCTGCTGAGGAACTGGAAATATCTGAACGTACTCTCTATCGTAAAATAAAGGAATTTGGTATCAGTACAATGATGCTTCTGTTAATTCTTACATCATCTTTAACTATGCTCACTTCGTGTAGTGTTAGTTATAAATTCACAGGAACAAGTCTTAACTATGACAAAGTCAAAAGCATCAGTGTTGACAAGTTTCCAATCCGTTCTTCATACGTTTGGGCACCAATGGAGTCTATGTTCTATAATACTCTTGTTGACGAATATGCGAAGAAGACTAAATTGACAGTTTTGAAACGAGGTGGTGACCTTCAGGTATCGGGTGAAATAGTTGAATATAGCCAGACAAATAAGAGTGTTGCTGCTGACGGCTATTCGGCTCAGACACAATTGAAGATCACAGTAAACGTTAGATTTGTAAATAATTCAAATCATAGTGAAGACTTTGAACAGCGATTTAGTGCGACTGCTGATTACGATTCCAGCCAGCAACTTGCACAAGTGCAGGATGCTCTTGTACAAGAAATCATTAACGAAATCGTTGACCAGATATTTAATGCCACAGTTGCAAACTGGTAAAAGATACATTATATATTATGTTTGACATTCAGAAATATTTATCAGCCCCCACATTGCTTAATGAAGAAACATTGAGTGAGTTGAGTCAGATTATAGAACGTTATCCGTATTATCAGACGGCTCGCATACTTTATCTTCTTAACCTTCATCAACTCGATCATGTGTCGTTTAATACAGAATTACGAAATTCTATGATATTTATTCAGGATCGTAATTACCTGTTCCAACTGTTTGAGGGTCAGCGTTACGAACTTCTTAAATATTTAACTGTTTCTAAAAATTACGATGCTTCTCCTCAACCGTCTATTGTTAATCTGACAAATGACTACACATCCTATATGGAGGGACTTGATGATATAGTCCTCGATGTCGACAATACGACAGGTAAGAGTATATTGCCACAGCTTAAGAATAGTGACCTCATTGATGCCTTCCTGGCTCAAGAAGAAAGAAAGAATTAAAATTTTTTATAAAATCTTATTGCATTTCAATTAAAAGTATTAACTTTGCACCCGCAATAAAAATAAAGAAGAAAAAATACTATGTATACATTAATTATTGTACTTATTCTCATTGCATCTGTTTTGATGTGTGGAATTGTACTTATACAAGAATCAAAGGGTGGTGGACTTGCATCAAGTTTTTCCACTTCAAATCAAATTATGGGTGTTCGTAAGACAACGGATTTCCTTGAGAAGGCAACATGGACTCTTGCATGTGCAATGGTTGTTTTGAGTGTTGTTTCGTCAGCTTTTATCACAAAGACTACTATTGAGGAAGCTCCGATTCAGATTACAACTCCTGCAAATCAGTCAACTGATGCAGGTAACATCCCTTCATTCCCAGCTAACAATAATCAAGCAAAATAATAAGCCTGTGAAGGTGAAATTTCATAGATATTCATTGATAATAGTAAAAATTTAAGGGTTTAACAAAAATTTTAGAAGGAGAGTCTCCGTGAGGAAACTCTCCTTCATTTTTTATGTTTGTTATCTAAACTTACTTTTTATTTCGTTCGAAAAGTAGCTTTTTTTCTCTCTCTATGGCTGGAGCTGTAAACTCTTTAGGAACAAACATCCAATGTCCTCTTGGTTTTGGTTCTATCACACCTTTAGCCTTGATATATTGCAACATATAATATCTGATATCCATCTTGGACATAGCCTTTATGCGATGTTCTATCTCTTCTTTTGTTAATCCGGCACCTTTGGTGAGTAATTCACCTCCACCATTTGCTCTGTAAGCAGTCATCGCCACAATATATTTGTGTTCCATATCGAATGGCTGCCCATCGTCCATACAAAATATGTTTATTCGTTCACCAACTGGTTTCCTTACATCCACTTCATATTTTATTCCTGCAGCAGAATCGAAGTTAAAAATGAAGTTTGCAAATCCCATCATGTCAGGTTTGTTCTTCATGGGAGCAATCTGCAACATCAGGTCATCTGCACTTTTCATCTGATTTATCCATCCTCCATAGCTCATTTCCAGGTAATCTTTTATTTCCTTACCTGTCATCTCTAAGGTGAATAGATGATCTTCAAAGCGGGAGATGTCGAATAAGTTGCTAATACTCACTTCGCCAGCCTCAATTGAAGCATTGAAAAAGAGTGGGGCAGAGAAGGAAATGTCGGCTCCTGAGATAAACAGTTGCAATTCTTGAATCAGGTCGATATATGCTGAAGATCCGAAGTATGCATCTTGTATGTCTATTCTGTTGGCAAACACTCCGATTTTCTCCTCAGCATATTTTTTAACTGCCTGAAAATCTTTCATGAATATACGCATATACTCTATTGTATTCGTATTGCGTAGTCCTCCTATGTACTGTATTTTTGCTTCAGTCTGTTTGTCTAAAACATTGTCCTTTTCATCTATGTCGAAAGTAACATCGACCTCGGCAACTGAAATAGCATGACAACCAGGATTCAAGCACCAAATTTTCTTGCCTTCAGGATTAGCAATCTGTTCTATGTTGCTAGAGTGGTCATGACCATACAGTATAATGTCAAATCCTGCCACAAGCTCGGCTACATCCCTTACTTCATTTTCTTTATATTGCTCAGTTTCTATTCCTTCACTCATGCCCGAGTGGAACAGCCCGATTATATAGTCCGGCTTTTCAGTTTCTTGTACCTTTTTAACCCACTTTTCAGCACTTTCCTTTACACCCTCAAACTTCATGTCACTCCAAATCTGATGTGGAATCCATTGAGGAATAGCAGCTGTAATAAAACCGATTACTGCTATTTTTACACCACCTCTACGTAAAATGGTGTATGGCTGGAAATATGGTTCATTTGTTTCTGTGTCAATGACATTTGCTCCAAGTACTGGGAAGTTGCAGCTATCTACATAGCTGTCAAATACTTCATGGCCTGTTTCAATGTCATGATTACCTACGACAGCAACATCATAGCCTATATAATTACATATATCTGCTACTCGATGATGCCCTTCGCGAGCTACAAAATTAAAATAATAGCTTGTTGGTTCACCTTGCAACATATCGCCACCATCAATTAGGATGGTACCAGCTGGATTCTCCTTGCATTGTTGTGCTACATATCCGTGTACCCTTTGCAGGCTACCTTTACACCAGCGAGCATGTCGAAAGTCGTAAGGAAAATAAAAGCCATGCACGTCAGTTGTGAAGATAATCTTTATCTTACTCTGCCTAGCATGACTTTCCATCTCTTATTCTATATTATGTTGTGAATCAGTTTGCCGCTTCAAATTCTTTCAAGAATCGTACATCATTTTCAGAGAACAGGCGCAAATCCTTTACTTGATATTTCAGGTTTGCTATGCGCTCCACACCCATACCGAATGCATATCCTTTGTATTTTTTAGAATCAATACCATTCAGTTCTAAGACTCTTGGGTGAACCATTCCACATCCGAGAATTTCAAGCCATCCGCTGCCTTTACACATCGAACAGCCCTTGCCCTTACAGAGTGTACAGCTTACATCCATTTCAGCACTTGGTTCTGTGAATGGGAAGTAACTTGGGCGCATGCGGATTTGAGTGTCTTCGCCAAACATCTCCCTTGCGAAGAGCAGCAGAACCTGCATAAGGTCGGTAAAGCTTACATTCTCATCTACATACAGACCCTCTACCTGGTGGAAGAAACAATGGGCACGAGCTGATATTGCTTCATTTCTATATACTCGTCCAGGACAGACAATTCTAATAGGTGGCTGAGTATGTTCCATTACGCGACTTTGTACAGAGCTGGTATGTGTACGCAAGATAATATCTGGATGCGCCTCAACGAAGAATGTGTCCTGCATATCTCGAGCCGGGTGATCCTCAGCGAAATTCATGCTAGAAAATACATGCCAGTCATCTTCTACTTCAGGACCTTCAGCAAGTGAAAAACCGAGTCGTGAGAAAATGTCAACTATTTCATTCTTTACAATAGTTAAAGGATGTCTGGTACCCAGTTCAGTAGGGTAGGCTGTACGAGTTATATCAATTTGAGACTCTTCGCCGTCGCTCTGTTGCAGACTTTGTCTCAGTCCATTGATAACCTCCTGAGCTTTATTCTTTAGTTCGTTGATTTTGATACCAATTTCCTTCTTCTGTTCAGCAGGCACATTACGGAAATCATTCATAAGAGCCGTAATTTCACCTTTTTTACTCAAATACTTGATGCGCAGAGACTCAATATCTTCCGCATTTTTAGCTGTCAACTGCTCTACTTCAGCAAGCAAGTTCTGTATTTTCTCTAACATGTTTCTTAAATTTTGTGCGAAGGTATAAAAAAAATCCTTCATTTTCAAATATTTTATGAAAAGAAACTAGAGAATTTTTAATTCTTGCCTAAGAAATCTATGTTCATAAGTTGTGAACATAAGTTCATAAGTCATGAACACATGTTCATAAGCCTTGAACATAAGTTCATAAGTTATGAACATAGATTTGTGCGCGTAGAAAAATAAAATGTATGACGTAAAAAAATAAAAATCTAGTAGGGGAAAAAGCAAAAACATGGTTGAGTGAAAAAATTTTTGTTGAATTTTTTGCGAAAAGTTACTATATTATCAGAAAAAAGATATAACTTTGCAAGCTATTTATGCGCTTGCGCGTGTAGAATGTTATTATAGTTTATTCTGTATGAGACAATTAAAGATTACGAAGAGCATCACTAATAGAGAGAGTGCTTCGCTCGATAAGTATTTACAGGAGATTGGTCGTGAGGAGTTGATTACTGTTGAAGAGGAAGTAGAACTGGCAGGACGAATTCGTAAGGGCGATCGTCGTGCCTTGGAAAAGTTGACTAGAGCAAACCTGCGTTTCGTTGTGTCTGTTGCTAAGCAGTACCAGAATCAGGGATTGAGTCTTCCAGACCTTATTAATGAAGGTAACCTTGGACTGATTAAGGCTGCTGAGAAGTTTGACGAAACTCGTGGTTTCAAATTTATCAGTTATGCAGTATGGTGGATTCGTCAGAGTATCCTGCAAGCTCTTGCTGAACAGAGCCGTATAGTTCGACTGCCTCTAAATCAGGTAGGTTCCCTGAATAAGATTAGCAAGGCATTCTCTAAGTTTGAACAGGAGAATGAGCGTCGCCCATCGGCTGAGGAGTTGGCTGAACAGCTTGACTTGCCTGTAGATAAAGTTGCAGATACAATGAAGGTAAGCGGACGACACATTAGTGTGGATGCTCCATTCGTTGAAGGTGAGGACAACAGCCTGCTCGATGTGTTGGTAAATGATGATTCCCCTATGGCTGACCGTTCGCTCGTGGGCGAGTCTCTTTCTAAAGAGATAGACCGCACACTCGACACTCTGACTCCAAGAGAGAAAGAGATAATTCGTATGTTCTTCGGAATTGGTGAACACGAAAAGACTCTTGAAGAGATTGGAGACAGATTTAATCTGACTCGTGAGCGAGTTCGCCAGATTAAAGAAAAGGCAATTCGCCGACTGAGAGCAAATTCGAAAAACAAACTATTGAAGCAGTATCTGGGATAAGATGAATCTTACAAAATACATAGGATTAATTCTGTTGACAGCCATTTCTGCCGGAGTTTGGAATACAGCCGAAGCAAAGAAAGACAAGAAGGATTCGAGTGCTTCTGTTCCGTTCATTATGGAAAAGACTCCTGGAAAGGTGTATGTGTTCGGTGTGTCTCAGAGACTTGGTGGCGAGGAGGTTTTTATTACTGAGATAAACGAAATAGACAGTCTTGCCCTACAGAAGAAAACCAAATTTCTTCCATTCCGATCGGCCTTGAGTCTTCAGCTACAAAGCTACACAGAGGGCGTTTTGGAAGAACCAAACCAAACAGTTAGCATTTTCTTCAGCGCAAAGAAAGATAAGCTGAAACAGACATTATCCAAGGTCAGAAAACGCTATCAGGCAAATAGTGGCAAAGAAGTTACTACGATTATCCTCGATGAGTTTAAGTTTAAGCATCCGCTTGATATGCATGCTGTTAAAACTGAAGGACAAGAAACAAATAACGCAATAAAAGAGTGACTCTACCAAGATATATTATAGTTCTTTTCGCAGCTACAATGCTATTGTTCGCCTGTAAAAAGGAAGAGCAGAAAGAAGAACCGAAAGAACATTATGGTACGACTAATGGTCGTACCGTTTTGGTATATATTGTTGCAGATAATAATATGTCTACTCAAGCCCTGATTGACATCAGGGAAATGCTTATTGGTGCTAAATATTTAGGTGATAAGGATCATCTGATGATTTATCTGGATGATAATTCGATGCCTAGAATATATGATGTTACAAACTCAAATGCCGGACAGGCATACAAAGATTTGACTCCGGTTTTTTCGTTCAGCAGCGAAGTAAACTCATGTACTTACGACCAGCTGTTGTGGGTTTTGAACTATATGAAAGAACACTATGCAGCAGAGAGTTACGGACTTGTGATGTGGTCGCATGGTAGCGGATGGCTTCCTGCAACCCCAAGTGCTAACCCAAAAACATATGGTGTAAAGAGTCGTTCGTTTGGTCTTGATAATGACGGAAAAAGTTTCACAGGTCATCAAATGGACATAGAGGAGATTGCTCAAGCTATTGAAGACTTTCAAAAGGTAGATTTTTTGATTTTCGATGCTTGTTTCATGCAGAATATTGAAGTAGTTTATGCTCTGAGAAACGCAGCAAAGACTATTATCAGTTCTCCTGCTGAAGTGCCTGGTGATGGAGCCCCATATCATACGATGTTAAAACCAATGTTTGAAGATGAAGGTTATGTGACAGGTATGGTTGATGAATATTATAATGTATATAAAAGTTCAACTGTATATGGTATTCTTCTGTCGGCTGTGAATTGTGAATCTCTTGAACATTTTGCTGAAGTGACTCGTGTTTATGTACAGAAATATAAACAGGAACTGCTGACAACAGAATATGTTGACGATAATAATAATCCTACTATTCTGGACTATTTCTGGTTTGACAAGTATACTAGTAGTTCTCTCCAGTATCCGGACTACTATGACATTAAAGGCTTGATGAAGAAGGTGATGACGACAGAAGATTATGCGGTTTGGAGTGAGGAACTAAATAGAATCATTGGTGCTAGTGTGTATACTAACCTGTGGTTTTCTGCAGCAATGAATAAACAGTATAAAACTGTTGATGGAGACCAGTATAGTGGTGTGTCAATGCATGTTCCATTAGAAAAGTATGCTGTTAAGGATTCCGGTTTTAAACGTTTCGCAAGTTCGTATTATGACACAGAATGGGCACAGAAAGTTTGGGAATAAAAATTAAATGGAAAGCAAATATTATAAAGTTGGTGGACATACATATAAGTTGGTGTTTCTTGATGATAGGAATACCGACAAATTACTGATGTCGAGCAAACCATTTGAAGTAAACCCAACAGAGGAAAACCTGATGTTTACTATGCAGGTAAACGATAACTGGACCCCTAAAGAAAAAGGACAGGAAATAGGTCACTTCGACTGTGGAGGTAACATGCATGATGTTTACAAACTGAATGATGGTTCGTATCAGATTTTAGTTTCTAATCCGGCAGGACATAAGTGTTGCCTGATGGAAACTAATGCGACTTTCGATTTTGCTAATGTCAAACTGAACGGATCGGATTCAATGCGTACTTTCGGACTGAACAACGCATTGATGATGGTTTATGCCTTTGCCGGTTCACTTCGTAATACTGTCTTGATTCACGCTTCTGTGGTAAGAAAGGACGGCTTCGGATACCTTTGTCTGGGAGTGAGCGGAACAGGAAAAAGTACACATACAGGTCTATGGCTTAAACATATAGAGGGTACAGACCTGATGAATGATGATAATCCTGTAGTTAGGGTAGAGGAGAACGGAACAGTTAGGGTGTATGGTTCGCCTTGGAGCGGAAAGACTCCTTGCTATAGAAATACTGATGCACTTGTCGGAGCCTTCCTCCAACTGAAACAGGCTCCATACAATAAAATAAGACAGATGACTGTTGTTGAGACTTTTGCCTCGTTGCTGCCTTCGTGTTCTGTAATGAAATGGGACGAAAGAAATTATACTGGAGTGTGTGATACTGTCAAAGCAATTATGGAACATTCAAAGACCTTCCTGCTTGAATGTTTGCCAGACGAGGCAGCCTGCCAATTGAGTTATAGTACCATAAGAGCTGTGTAGATTCAGAGAAATGGAAACAATCCAGTTGCAAAATGATGTATTCTTGCCACAGGTGGTAGAACTCATAAACGAAGGACATACTGTTACGATTATGGCACGAGGAAATAGTATGATGCCTTTTATCAAGGATGGACGTGATTCTCTGATTTTTTCTAATCTAAATTTAGATATTAGAGTAGGGGAAGCTGTGCTGGCAGAGATACATAAAGGAGTGTTTGTTTGCCATAGGATAGTAGAGATAAAGGACGGGAAAGTTACGCTTAGAGGTGATGGAAATGTGCAGGGTACGGAAACTTGCCGTATTGAGGATGTGAAAGCACAACTTGTTGCTGTGAAGAGATGTGGCAAATACTATGATTTAAGAACTTCGAAAATGTGGAAAATATATTCTTTCTGCTGGACAAGACTTCTGCCATTAAGACGCTATTTACTGGCTTTATACCGTTTGCTGGCTATGCACCAATTGCCACAAAGATGGCAAAGGAAATAATATCTGAATATTCTGCATTTCTTTTTTCTTCGTTTAAGATTTTTATATAACTTTGCTTATGATTTAGTAAAGGAATTCCGTATCTTTGCAAAGATTATATAATGGTTATATATTTAATATGAAGATTAAAGAAGGTTTTGAATTACGTACCATCTGTGGAGAAAATATTATTATCTCACATGGAGTGGAAAACATAAATTTTACACAGATTATAACTCTGAACGAATCAGCTGTGTCGATTTGGAATGCTCTTATAGGTAAAGAGTTCGACTTAAACGACATAGTTAAAGTGCTGACTGACGAATATGATGTGCAGGAAGAAGTAGCCCGGAAAGATGCAGAAGACCTTATTGAGAACTGGAAGAAGATAGGACTGGTAGGATGAATGTTAAGATTGAATCGAGTTGGAAGGAGGTTTTGCAGACAGAGTTCGACAAACCTTATTTCGTTAAGTTGACAGATTTTGTCCGCGACGAATATAAACATTGTAAGGTTTATCCTCCAGCTGGTCTTATTTTTAACGCATTTAATCTATGTCCGTTCAACAATGTCAAAGTGGTATTGATTGGGCAAGACCCATACCACGAACCAGGACAAGCACATGGACTCTGTTTTTCCGTAAATGACGGAGTACAGTTTCCACCTTCGTTGCTGAATATATTCAAAGAACTGAAAAGTGACATTGGTAAAGATATTCCTCAATCTGGAAATTTAAGCCGATGGGCAGAGCAGGGGGTATTATTACTAAATGCAACACTTACCGTGAGAGAGCATCAGGCCGGAGCTCATCAGGGGAAAGGCTGGGAAGAGTTTACGGATGCTGTTATCAAAATACTTAGCGAGAAGAAAGATGGATTGGTTTTCATGCTGTGGGGTAGTTATGCTCAAAGCAAAGCAAAACTGATAGACGAAAGTCGTCACTATGTATTACGCTCAGCACATCCGTCGCCATTGTCAGCATATAGAGGCTTCTTCGGAAATCATCATTTTTCACTAACAAATGATTATTTGTCGAAAAATGGAAAAACAATAATAAACTGGTAATAAATATTCTATAATATATTATGAGTAACGCTTCAGACGAAAAAGAAAAAAAAGCAAAGGATTTCGGTCACATGCCTAAGATACTAATTGGATTATGGAGCTTTGTGTTGTTTATATTTGCTTGCATAGCACTATTTATATTCAGTATCTCACAAGGTTGGTTTGGCGAGTTACCCCCAGTATCAGACTTGGAAAATCCGATAAACAAATACGCATCAAGGGTATTTACAAGTGATAATAAATTACTTGGAACATGGAGCTATGCATCGGAGAATCGTGTTATGGTGACATATGATTCACTACCACAAAATCTTGTAAATGCATTAGTTGCGACTGAGGATGAGCGCTTTTTTGACCACTCTGGTGTTGACCTTAGAGCCTTAATGCGTGCTATAGTGAAGCGTGGATTTATGCACCAAAAATCAGCTGGTGGTGGTTCTACTATCACTCAACAGTTAGCTAAGCAGCTCTACTCGGAAGTTGCAAGAGATACCCGTAAACGTCTGATGCAGAAACCTATCGAATGGTATATTGCTGTTCAGTTGGAAAGGTTCTATACAAAAGAAGAAATCTTGACGATGTATCTTAATTATTTTGATTTCCTGAATAATGCTGTTGGCATCAAGAATGCTGCCAAGACATATTTCGGACATGATCGCGTACAGGATTTAAATCTCGTGGAATGTGCAACATTAGTGGGTATGTGTAAAAACCCTTCTCTTTATAATCCGAGACGATTCTTAGATCGAAGCCGTAACCGACGTAATGTAGTTTTAGCTCAGATGCACAAGTCGGGGTATCTTTCAAAAGAAGAAATGTTAGCTGCTCAGAAGAAGCCTCTCGATATAAGCCACTTCCATGTTCAAGACCATAAGGAAGGTATGGCTCCTTATTTCCGCGAATATCTGCGTCGTATATTCATGGCAAAGAAGCCAGATAAAGATAATTATGCAGCATGGCAGTATCAGCAATTTTATGATGACAGCCTTGCATGGGAGAACGACCCTCTGTATGGTTGGTGTAATAAAAACGTAAAGAAAGACGGTTCTCATTATAATATATATACTGACGGACTAAAGATATACACTACACTTGACAGTCGTATGCAACAGTTTGCAGAGGAATGTGTGGCAAACCACGTGTCAGGCTACTTGCAAAAGGCATTTGACGACGAACAGAAAGGAAATCCGACTGCTCCGTTCTGGGATTTGTCAAACGAGAAGATTAACCAAATTTTGCATAGAGCTATGCGTCAGAGCGAACGTTATAGAGTGATGAAAAACGATGGATGTTCGGACGAAGAAATCGAAAAGGCTTTCAATACAAAGACTCCAATGATGCTCTACGGCAAGACAGAAGAAGTTGAGATGACTCCGCTTGACTCAATTCGATACTATAAACACTTCTTGAGAACTGCCATGATGGCAATGGATCCAAGAAATGGACATGTAAAAGTGTATGTTGGCGGACTGAACTACAGATATTTCCAGTATGACAATGTCTTGGGTGGTGGAAGACGACAGATAGGTTCTACTATGAAACCATTCCTCTATACATTAGCTATGGAAAACGGATTCACACCGTGTGATGTAGCTCCAAATGTTCAACTCACATACGGTTCAGGACCAATGGCCTGGACTCCAAGAAACGGTTCAAAAGCTCGTTATGGAGAGATGGTTACGCTAAAATGGGGACTCTCACAATCGAACAACTGGATAGCAGCATATGTAATGAGTCAGCTGAACCCGAATGCACTCATCGATTTAGTACACCTGTTTGGTATCACAACTCAGAATATGCATCCATCATTGCCTTTGTGCTTAGGACCATGTGATGTCAGCGTGGGCGAAATGGTTAGTGCTTATACAGCCTTTGCTAATAATGGTGTACGATTCTGTCCACTCCTCGTTTCACACATCGAAGATTCAGATGGTAACATCATTGAGACCTTTACTCCAAGAATGAATGAGGTAATGTCACAGGAGTCTTGTTATAAGATGATAGATATGCTGCGTGCAGTTATTGACCACGGAACAGGTCGTTCGTTGAGAACTGAAAAGTATGGCATCACAGCAGATATGATTGGTAAAACTGGTACTACAAATTCTAATGCTGATGGTTGGTTTATGGGAGTTGTGCCAAAGTTAGTGGTAGGTTGCTGGGTTGGTGGCGAGGACCGAGATATCCACTTCCGTAGTATGGCTTTCGGACAAGGTGCAAGAGCTGCTCTACCTGCAGTAGGTAATTTCTTAAAAAAGGTTTTTGCTACTAAAGAATTTGGTATTGCTCAAACTGATACATTTGCAATTCCTAATAATTTCAAATTCTGTTCTAGCGACCTTGATGACCTAGATTCTGCACCAAAGACTCCCGTGGAAGAAAGTGAAATGGATTCAAATTTCCAATAAAGCAGAAATCTATTCAAATTTCAAATAACCTGAAATCTATATAATTTATTTTTTATGAAATTTATAGGTATTATTCCTGCAAGATATGCTTCTACAAGATTTCCGGGCAAGCCATTGGTAATGCTCGGAGGAAAGATGGTGATTGAACGTGTTTACAGACAAGTAGAAGGTGTGTTTGATGCTGTTGTAGTTGCTACAGATGACGAAAGAATAGAAAAAGCTGTAAAGTCATTTGGTGGTAATGTAGTGATGACAAGTACTAGCCATAGAAGTGGAACAGATAGATGTTATGAAGCTCTACAGAAGGTAGGTGCTGATAAGTTTGATGTTGTAGTTAATATACAAGGAGATGAACCCTTCATTCAGCCATCTCAATTACAAGCTATAAAAGGGTGCTTCGATGATGAAACAACAGATATTGCGACTTTGGTGAAACCATTCACAAAGAAGGATGGTTGGGACGCTTTGAATAATCCGAATTCTCCGAAGGTTGTTCTAAATAAAAATATGGAGGCTATGTATTTTAGCCGTTCAGTTATTCCATATTTTCGTGGAAAGGATAATGATGAATGGTTAGAAAATCATACATATTATAAACATATTGGACTTTATGCCTATCGCAGACAAGTATTAGCTGAAATTACCGCTCTTCAGCAAGGAGAGCTGGAAAAGGTGGAATCACTCGAACAACTTAGATGGCTTGAGAATGGTTATACGATAAAAGTTGCTACCACAGATGTAGAAACAATAGGAATTGATACCCCTGAGGATTTACAAAGGGCAGAAGAATTCTTAAAGCAATAGAAAGAACTATTCTTTTAGTAAGTCTGGGCGTAACATTTTTGTACGTTTTAATGCCTGCTCGTATTCCCATTCTTTAATTTTAGCTTCATGACCTGATAGCAATATGTCAGGAACTGTCCATGTTTCATCTGGATTTTCAACTGGATGGTATTCAGCAGGACGAGTATATACGGGTGGTTCGAGGAGGTTATCTTGAAAAGAATCGGACAAAGCACTTTGTTCGTCACCAATTGCTCCAGGAAGCACTCGGACTATAGCATCAGTCATGATGGCAGCAGCTAGTTCACCACCCGTAAGCACAAAGTCGCCAACAGAAATTTCTCTAGTAATTAGGTGTTCGCGAATGCGGTAGTCAATCCCTTTATAATGTCCGCAGAGAATAATGATATTTTGCTTTAACGAGAGTTCGTTTGCTACTGGCTGTGTAAACTTTTCACCATCGGGAGCTGTAAAAATAATCTCATCGTAGTGACGCTCCGATTTCAGTTTGGAAATACAGGCATCAATAGGCTGGCATTGCATAAGCATTCCTGCAGCACCACCAAAAGGGTAGTCATCTACACGTTTGTGTTTGTCAATTGTATAATCGCGTAGATTATGTATGAATATTTCAACTAATCCTTTCTTTTGTGCCCGACCAAGTATACTTTCTTTGATGAACGGTTCAATCAGTTCTGGTAGCACGGTTATAATATCTATTCTCACAGAATTTTAGTTTTATTGTTTATATATTCGACTACTCAATTATTCAACAGTCACACTCTTTGCTAAGTTGCGAGGCTGATCTACATCCTTACCTTTGCATATTGCAACGTAGTAGGCGAGGAGTTGGAGTGGAATAGTTGCGAGAAGTGGTTCGAGGCATTCAAGTGTCTTAGGTAGTTCAATTGTAGCATCAGCCATCTTCTTTATTGTTTCATCGCCTTCACTTACAATAGCAATAACACGTGCTCTACGTGCTTTTATTTCCTGTATGTTTGATACAACTTTCTCGTAGAGTTCGTTTTTAGTGGCTATTACAACTACTGGCATTTCGTCATCTATCAAGGCGATAGGTCCATGTTTCATTTCTGCTGCAGGATATCCTTCCGCATGGATGTAGCTGATTTCTTTCAGTTTGAGAGCACCTTCAAGAGCAACGGGGTAGTTGTATCCACGACCTAGATAAAGGAAGTTGTGAGCATAGGTAAAGATCTTACTGATGTCTTTAATTTTATCGCATTGCTTGAGCAGAACCTTCATTTTTTCAGGGATGTTGTGCAATTCACGAATAGCTTCTTCGTATTTGTTTTGCTTAACATTATTTCGAGCTTTTCCTAAGGCAAGAGCTAACATCGTGAGAACTGTCACTTGTCCGGTAAATGCTTTTGTACTCGCAACACCTATTTCTGGTCCTACGTGAATATAACTACCTGTATGGGTAGCACGAGGAATGCTACTACCGATTGCGTTACAAATTCCGTAGATAAAGGCTCCTTTATTCTTTGCGAGCTCCACAGCCGCGAGGGTGTCAGCAGTCTCGCCACTTTGACTAATAGCAATTACAACATCATTACTGTTTATTACAGGATTGCGGTAACGGAACTCACTAGCATACTCTACTTCGCATGGGATTCCGCAGAAATCTTCTATTAACTGTTTTCCGATTAGTCCTGCATGCCAGCTAGTTCCACATGCAACGATGATAATACGGCGAGCATCAACAAGTTTTTGTTTGAAGTCTATAACTGCACTTAGAATGACGTTGTTTGCTTCAACATTAACACGTCCACTCATACAGTCCATTATACAATCGGGCTGTTCGAAAATCTCCTTTAACATAAAGTGAGGATATCCACCTTTTTCTATCTGCTGAAGGTTGAGTTCTACTTCAATAACATCATGTTTCAGTTCTTTGTCATAGAAATCGACAATCTTTACGTCATGACCACGCTGGATGATAGCTATATCTTTATCGTCGAGATATATAACTTTTTTTGTGTATTCAATGATTGGACTTGCGTCAGAACCAATAAAAAACTCATCATCGCCTATACCAATTACAAGTGGGCTAGATTTACGTGCAGCAATAATTTGGTCCGGATTTCTTTTGTCAAGAATGGCGATAGCATAAGCTCCAATGACTGTTCGGAGAGTCATGCGAACTGCACTTAATAAATCTAGGTTTTTGCTCGTTTGTATGTACTCAATTAGTTGAATGAGAACTTCTGTATCGGTATTGCTCTTAAATTTAACTCCTTTTTCTATAAGTTGTTTTTTTAATACAGCATAATTTTCTATTATACCATTATGTATGATTGCAAGATTTCCACTAGTACTGATATGCGGATGTGCATTCACGCTATTGGGCTCACCATGAGTAGCCCAACGTGTATGAGCAATACCAACTGTTCCACTTGTGTCTTTGTCCTTAGCATATTCTTCAAGGTCGCTAACTTTACCTTTGGTTTTATAAACGTTAAGTTCCCCATTGTCATTAAGCAGGGCTACGCCAGCGCTGTCGTAGCCACGATACTCAAGACGTTTCAAACCATTTATCAAAATAGGGTAGGCCTTTTTCTTTCCTATATACCCAACAATTCCACACATAATTTATATTTTCTTTAGAGAGATGACTTAATTGTTTATACAATCTTAATAACACTGCAAAGGTAAGGCATTCTAATAAAAGTGAAAAATAAAATAAAGAAAAAACATAAAAAAGTGAGCAACTTTCTCGTAGTGCTCACTTTTTGTAAAGATTAGTTATGTTTTCGTTGCAAAATGTCAATGTAAAAAGTGATGATAAATTAGAACTGATGCTCGTATGCTTTGTTTATAGCATTTAGTGCTTGTAAAGAACGAGGAAAGCCAATGTAAGGGAGCATTGCTGTTACAGCAGCAACCATTTCTGTTTTGCTCGTACCTGTGTTTTTGTTTGCAATAGCATGACTTTCCATTTGGTTAGGGCAACCACCAAGACTAGCTAAGAAACAGAAAGTCATCAGTTCACGATGCTGAGCATCGATTCCGTTACGAGTATAATAGTCTCCAAAACAGTAGCTCTGAAGGAAGTCGATGATATGTTCTTGTCCCTTTGGGCATGTTTGATACATGTTTTCAACAGCGCCCTTTCCGAAAACATCCTCCATGTAAAGACGACCTTTTTCTTTTCTGTCTTCCTGAGTTGTAGTAGCCTGTTCGTCAAGAGGTAGTTTTATGTCATTATTTTCAAATACCTCATTCATGATTGGTAGAAGGTCGATGACAAAATTAAAGCCTACATAAGGCATAGCTTGATAAACTACTTCACGGATTTCACGTGGCTTTACACCTACATTTAAACATGCATCAACATAATTTCTGAATTCTAACTTAGATCCACAACCAATTGTACTTGCTAATATACACATTACTCGAGTTTTCTCCAGTACGGGACCTTCGGTCAGAGCAAGACTCTCGTCGTAAGCAAAATTGTCAAATATTGCTGTCAATTCAGGATCGTGCTTCAGAGTATTCACACTATATCGTTGTGAGAATAGGCGTCTGATTGTTGCTTTTGCCTTCTCTGTAATATTTAAACTTTTCATGGCTAATTACGTTTTGTTATATTTATGTTGCAAATATACAACCCTTATGATAATATGCAAAATAAAAAACTATTTATTTTGTTATATATAGATTACATTATATGATATTTTATATCAAATTAAAAATATTGTGATTTTATTCGTCTGAATTATCTTCAATGTCTTCTATATCTTCTATATCTTCAAGTGGAAGGTTGTCGTTATCAATTTCTTCGTCTGTATCTTCATCAAGATCATCGTCTTGATCAGAATTTTCATCATCAATGTCTGTCATGTCGTCGTCAGTATCGTTATCGTCATCAAAATCATTGTCATCTTCCTCGTCATCACGAATAGTGAAGTCCGTTTTGATTTTCTCTACTTTTGGTTTTGCTTTCATAAAAATAGCTTCAATCCATGAACCTCGAATTATTTCGAGAATATCATAACCATCAGCTTTACGACGTTCCAGAATTCCACCAGCACGATGCATTGTTGCTTCTGGTAGAGAGGTGTAGTCAACATAAAATGCAGATTCAATAACATCTTGGATTGAAAGCGAAAGTCCCTTCCATCCAGTACCCATATTTCTACGGATTAACTCCAGAACCTCTGTAGCATCAAGATGTTGAATATTTTCCAATGTTAGATCAGTTATCTTCTTGATTGCATGTTTGCGAATTGCTATTGCATCAATATCACCTTCACTGGGGTAAGAGAAAATTTCATAACCTTGTTTTTCCAATTTATTAACTTGCTGTTCATCGTTTCTGGAGAGATACTGTATGTCAAAAACAGTGCGAATGATATTCATATAATGAGTTTCCATCTCATTATAGTCTTCTTCTTTCTTGCCCTCAACAAGCATATTAGCTAATTCACTTTCTGTTACAGACCAAATGTTACCTTTGGTAAGATCATCAAGAATCATTTCATTTCTTTCTTTCATAAACCATGATTTAAATTGCATGCAAAGGTACATATTTAGTTTTGTATTTACTATTTTCCATATTTTATTTTTTGTTTTTTGTCTACTAAAATCGTATCTTCGCAGAGAAATTGAAAATATAAAATCATTACACAGATGAAAGAATTAGAGTTAAAGTATGGGTGTAACCCAAATCAGAAGCCTGCAAGGGTTTTTATGACAAATGGAGAACTTCCTTTTGAAGTACTTTCAGGCAGACCTGGGTATATTAATTTATTAGATGCATTTAATTCATGGCAATTAGTAAAAGAATTAAAAGCAGCAACAGGAATGCCGTCTGCTGCGAGTTTTAAGCATGTCAGTCCTGCTGGAGCTGCTGTGGGTGCTCCTTTGAGCGATACATTAAAGAAAGTATATTTTGTAGATGATATTAAAATACCTTTGACACCAATCGCTACTGCTTATGCACGTGCAAGAGGAGCAGACCGTATGTCAAGCTATGGCGATTTTATTGCTTTAAGTGATACATGTGATGTTGCAACTGCTACTCTTATCAAACGCGAGGTAAGTGATGGCGTAATTGCACCAGATTATGAACCAGAAGCTTTGCAGATTCTTAGAGAAAAGAGAAAAGGGACATATTGTGTTATCAAGATTGATGCTAACTATAAACCAGATGCAATCGAGCGCAAACAGGTATTTGGAGTTACTTTTGAACAAGGTAGGAACGAAATAGATTTGACAGGAGAGAATTTGTTTGAAAATATTCCGACACAAAACAAAACCTTCTCCGAGAATGCTAAGCGTGATTTAAAAATTGCTCTTATTACTCTGAAATATACTCAATCTAATTCTGTTTGTTATGTTAAGGATGGTCAGGCTATTGGTATCGGTGCAGGACAACAGAGTCGTATTCATTGTACCAGACTTGCTGGACAGAAGGCCGATACATGGTGGTTACGCCAATGTCCTAAAGTTATGAATCTTCCATTTAAGGATGGAGTTCGTCGGGCAGATCGTGATAATACAATTGATGTCTATATTGGCGACGAGTGGGAGGATGTATTGCGTGAAGGTATATGGCAACAATTCTTTACAGAAAAACCAGAACCTCTAACACGTGAAGAAAAAAAATCATGGATTGCAAAAAATACCAATGTTTGTTTAGGCTCTGATGCATTCTTCCCATTCGGTGATAATATTGAGAGAGCTCACAAATCCGGGGTTCAGTACATTGCTCAAGCGGGAGGCTCTGTACGCGACGACAATGTTATAGAGACGTGCGATAAATATAATATTGCTATGGCCTTTACAGGTATAAGACTTTTCCATCATTAATATGGCTAGCGACGAAGAAATAAGATATGCAATTATGAACGGTATTTCGTTCTCTGGTGCTAAGAAAGAACGGAATGAAGATCCCAATAAGGTAAAAACCAAAGCCAGAGGCAAACAGTATCATACTGGTGCCCATGGCTCTGGTAGTGCTAAACATAAAGCTGAGATTCGTCAGAATGTAAAGAAGCGTGCCAGCCAACGACGAGGTAAATGACGATAGATGTACTCAAAAATTGTCAGTCCGATAAATACTGTTAGAATTCCTAGAAGTACATCGATGACATAGTGGTGACAGCTATATACAGCGGAAAACCATATTCCTATAGAGACAACTGCAAGGATGCTAATCCAAATGTGGTTGTCTTTTACTTTTGTTGCATAATAAAGGGCAATAGGGCAATAAGCTGCATGCAATGATGGGATTGCAGCAAACACATTTGCATTACCTGCATAAATAGAGTGAAATACTGGAATTCCTACGAGAGAATCGAAATGCTCAAAACCTGCTACATTTCCTGGGGTGTTGAAAATTGGTTCAAATCCATATTGCATTATGTACCATGGTGGGGCTGCAGGATGAATATAATACCCACAGAAGCCGACAAGGTTTACAAATAGGAATCCACATGCTAATCTAAATGCTAGCTTTTGTTGTTTCGTAAAAAAAAGCCAAATACAATAAAAAATAGGTAGTGGTACCCAACACAAATAGAATATACCTGATAAAATATCAAGAAATGCTATATGATGACCCTTAAAAAATTCGTTAGGAGTAACTAATACACCATCCGAAATAAAACCAAATAGTTGTTTTTCTAAATTATATACCCCAACGATATCAATACTGTTGAAGAGATAATTAGGGAAATATCGCATAGAGTTATATATCAACCCAAATGCTATAAAAGGCATTATGCAAATAAAGAAACGCTTCATTTCAACAAATTCCTTACATGGTTGATACGTACAAATGCTGTGTAATTAGCTAAAATAGCGATTATGATTTGTGGAGTAAGCAAAATCCACATAGGATCAAATGAATCACGTACTACAGGTTCTAATAGTCCGCAAAGCATAGCTCCAAAACTTGTTAAAACAACACGTTCAGGACGTTGCATGAGACCAACCTTACATTCAAGTCCGAGACCTTCAGCACGAGCACGTACATAACTGACCATTATAGAACCAATAAGTGAAAGAAAAGTGATAACAGCTCCAATGGAATATCCGTGTTGTACAAAATAAAATGCAATACCCGATAGTGTGAAAAGTTCACAATATCGATCTAATACCGAGTCGTAAAATGCTCCGAAGGTAGAACACATATTTGCCGTACGAGCCATATAACCATCAACCATATCAAAAATGCTGAAAAGTAATATGGTTAATCCTGCATAACCAACTATCGAAAAATCGTCTGCAGGTACGTATAGAGCTGAATAAATAAATAATGAAGCAGCAAATATATTGCCGAGCAAACCTACTGTAGTCATCATATTAGGAGTAACTCCACATTTAACCATCAAGCGTACAGCGGGATCTATAACTACATATACGCCATGTTGAATAAAGTTGCGAAAATCATTAAAAGTCATTTTGTTTAAATATTTAGGTCGTGCATAAAAGTTCAAGCTTGATTTAATTCAGGCATATCATTGTTTATAAACAAATCGTTTCTGCATTGTAAAGTTCCAAAAAATAGCAACTAGAATTGCAACAATAGTTTTGGATTCCATTACAATTCCAAAAGCTTTTGCTGTACCATCATGTGAAATGATGTTTGCAACAAGAGTGGTTCCTGCCGTATTCAATATTAGACTGCCTATCCATACAAGAAAGTAACGATATAATATTGTGCGTTTTTGCTGTTCTGTACCTTTGAATGTCCAGTTATAATTAATGATTGCATTTGTAATTCCTCCACAAGCAGCTCCTACAGAGGTGGCAATAACGTACCACCAACCTGCATATTGAACCAACAACGCAGTTGTTATGAAGTCAACAAATGTGCTGATTAGCGACGATGTTTCAGCCTCAATGAATTGTATTATGAATCTTTTGAACTGCATTAAATCATTGTAACTTCAGTATCATCTTCTTCTGAAACTTGATCAAGTTTCAGTTTATCACTATCATCACGCTTGTCATGGAATTGTTTTTGTAGAGGATGCGCATGAATAGCATCATACTGTTTTCGGTTACGATATGCATCAATAGCAGCATATATGGCATTACGAAAAGCGTCAACTGATGCTATTCCTTTTCCTGCAATTTCATATTGAGCATCATGAGCAGGTGATGTTACGATAAAAGGTAAGCCAGAAATGTATCTATAGCCTTCTCCATGCGTGATAGCCTTGAATGGAACCATAGCTTGATCATAGTACATTGTGAGCACAGCATCAAAGTGATCATAATTATTGTCAGAGAATATATATTCTGCAGAGTATGGACCAAAACATAGTGTTCCTGCATTAAACATTTCTTGAACGAGTGGTGATATAATCTCTTTTTCTTCTGTGCCAGCAAAAGAACTTTCTCCTTCTTTAGGATTTAGAGCTATGATGGCTATACGAGGATTCTCTATACAGAAATCACGTTGCAGAACAGAACGAAGTGTCTGAATTTTCTGGCTAATCAGTTCTTTAGTAATATATTTTGAGACTTGTTGTAAAGGAATGTTTTCAGTAACTGATGCAATTCGTAGTCGATCTGCTATTAAAATTGTTTGTGGTTCATTGGATCCATTTATTTTTTGGGAAATATAATCAGCTTGTGATGTTCCGTCGGAGAATGTTACTGGAGCAGTAACTAAAATATCAACATTTTCTTGTTGTACATCTTTTAAGGCTTTGTCTAATGAAACTTGTGCGATTTTGTCTTTGTCTTCGGTTGCTGTACCAAATTCTATTTTTAGTTCATCTTCACCAAAGCAATTTACCATGTTAACAGAATGATCGCGAATTTCACTGACATTTGCTCTGACAATAAAATTGGTTTGATTGTCAATCGACTTACGATGAAATGTTGCTGCCTTGGGAGAACCATAGATGACAGGTGTACATAAGGATAACATTTCCTCGTTCTCAAAACATCTGAATATTATTTCATACCCAGTACCGTTTATATCACCATGTGTAATTCCTATTTTAATCATTTTTTTCAGTTTTCATTTTAGGTAAATCCAGTGTATAAAGTGCTGCTTCGAGGCGACGAATCATTGTTCGCTTCATTTTGTCTGGAGCATAAACAAATCCCTCTACAACAATAATACGATTATTAATAGTGTCAATTCGGGAGTGACTAACGAAAGGTCCCCCCATAGCTTCTTTGCTCATTTCCCATAAACCTCGAGCCTCCATTGCTACATCGTCACGAACTCGAATATTTTTTATCCATACGAATTCATGGTTAGTACGCATAACGGAACCTTCATGTGCTCCGGGGATATTGTCTGCCATTACCTTGTCGCGTAGAGCAATATATGGATTCCGAGTAAGCATTTTCTCACTTACATATGGCAAGCTATATATACATATATTCTGAATAACAGACAAACCGTCATCACTTGCCCATATGAAGTCTTTTCCTGTTTTCATTTTGTTAATATCAACAGGTATATAAAAATCACAATCAAACATTTCTTTTACTTTCTTAGCAAACTTCACGTTATGTTCATAGTAAAGATTATTTGCTGCGGTGTTGATTTCCTGTGATGTAATCAAAGAGGTTATATCTCGAGTATGCTCAGTAATATACTGACTAACAATTACCTGATTTGGTCCTTGAATAGTAATGATAAGTTGTGGCGTAGAATGCACATCGTGTTCTACTTTCATCTTTGCTTTAGTAAAATCACGACTGATATTTATACGAACGATATTTCTAAAGATATTTGTTATTTTATTGAAGTTTTTCTGAGTTATATGACTCTTATGAAATTGTTCTTCAGCTTGCGGTAAACCTAAAAGCGGACGGTCTAAGATTGTTTTGAGAGCTTTGCCTGCATAACCATTATATACCGAATCGTCAGCAACAACCATTACTTCGTATGGATTACCACTTGAAGTAGGAGTAAGAAGAGATGCCTTGCTCCGACGCTGACCATTAGGATGCTTCTCGCCTGCACATGCAGTGATAAGCAACAAAATTGAAAGAAATATGAGAATTTTAATTTTCATTGTTCTGACTTTTTAACATACCGCAGGCGGCAAATATATCTTGTCCTCTTGATGTTCGAATTGTTGCAGTAATACCATGATTATTTAGATAATCTCTAAAAACTTTCATGCGCGAATCATCTACTTCGTTAAGTTGTACGTCTGGTATCTTATGCCAACGAATTAAGTTCACTCTGCATTGGATTCCATTTAGTAGCCTAACCAATTCACGAGCATGTAGTTGAGAGTCATTCAATCCGCCAAACATAGTGTATTCAAAAGTAATTCTACGCTGATGCGACCAGTCATATGTGCGAATTAATTCTACGATGTCTGTAATCGGAAATAGTTTTTCTGCTGGCATGAGTTGTTCGCGCAACTCATGTATTGCAGAGTGTAGACTTACTGCTAGATGGCATTGACTGTTGTCGAGAAATTGTTTTAGCGTTTTACGTATTCCAACAGTTGAAACCGTTATGCGTTTTGGACTCCATTGTAAACCATAAGAAGCTGTAAGAATCTCTATTGTCTGCAATACTGCATCATAATTATCAAGAGGTTCTCCTTGTCCCATAAATACAACATTTGTAAGGTTTGAGGGGTAATCACAGGAGAAAACCTGATTAAGGATGTCTGTTGTAGTAAGATTTCCTTGCCAACCCTGTTTCCCCGTCTGACAAAACAGACAGTTCATTTTACATCCAACTTGACAACTTACGCAAAGTGTAGCGCGTTCCCCCTCAGGTATGTATACAGTTTCAATTGTGTGCCCATCAAGGGTCGGGAAGAGGTACTTTATTGTACCATCATTACTTTCTGAACGCTGACACGCGGGCGACTTTCCTATATAATACGACGAACCCAACTTCTCGCGGTTTGCCTTTGAGAGGTTGGTCATTTCGTCTATATTATTTATTTGCTTCTGATATATCCATTCGGCAATTTGATTTGCAGTGAACCGAGGCATCGAAAGCGATGTGACGACTTCCTGCAGTTCTGACAATGTCATGCCCAATAGAGGTTTCTTCATGGAGCTAAATGCTTTTTTACCATGCAAACAATGGGTAATTCTTCATTGTTGCATTTACTTCACCACGAACTTTGGCAATTACAGATTCATCTTCTGGTGCATTAAGAACTTCTTCAATCCAAGCAGCAATCTTAATCATAAGATCTTCTTTTGCACCACGAGTAGTGATGGCTGGTGTTCCAAGACGGAAGCCAGAAGTCTGGAATGCACTACGAGTGTCAAATGGAACCATGTTTTTGTTTATGGTGATATCAGCTGCAACGAGAGCATTTTCAGCTACTTTTCCAGTCAAGTCAGGATATTTGCTACGGAGGTCAACAAGCATGCTATGATTGTCTGTACCACCACTAACTATTGTGAATCCTCGTTTTGTGAGTTCGTCAGCCAATACTGCTGCATTTTTCTTAACCTGCTTAGCATATTCTTTAAATTCTGGTTTCAGAGCTTCACCAAACGCAACAGCCTTAGCTGCTATAACATGTTCAAGAGGTCCGCCCTGCTGTCCTGGGAATACGGCAGAGTTAATCAATTGTGACATCTTCTTGACTACCCCCTTTGGAGTTGTGTAACCCCATGGATTATCGAAGTCCTTACCAAGGAGAATAAGACCGCCACGAGGACCACGAAGAGTTTTATGAGTAGTTGTGGTTACGATATGTGCATATTTTACAGGATTCTCAAGCAGTCCTGCAGCAATTAGTCCTGCAGGGTGAGCCATGTCAATCATAAGGAGTGCTCCTACTTCATCTGCAATCTTACGCATACGAGCATAATCCCATTCGCGGCTATATGCACTACCACCACCGATGATGAGTTTTGGTTTGTGTTCTTTTGCAAGTTTTTCCATCTCATCATAATCAACACGACCTGTTTCTTTATTCAAATTGTAACCAACTGGGCGATATAGAATACCACTTGTGTTTACGAGTGAACCATGAGAAAGGTGACCACCATGATCAAGGTTAAGGCCCATAAAACAATCACCTGGCTTAAGTACAGCAAGAAGTACTGCTGCATTTGCTTGAGCACCAGAGTGTGGCTGTACGTTTGCATATTCAGCACCAAACAATTGGCATGCGCGGTCAATAGCTAACTGTTCTATTTCATCAACAACCTGACAGCCGCCATAATAGCGATGACCGGGATAGCCCTCTGCATATTTGTTAGTGCAATAACTACCCATTGCTTCCATTACCTCATCGCTTACAAAATTCTCACTTGCAATAAGTTCAATTCCTTTCAGCTGACGCTGGTGTTCTTTCTCAATAAGAGAGAAAATCAAGTTGTCTCTTTCCATTTACCTTAATTTTTAGTTGTATTTTAGTTAATTTTCTACAAAGGTAGTGTTTATCTTTCACTTTTGGAAAAGAAATAAAAAAAAAGGCACCGAAGTGCCGTTTTTTAACCACTATTAAGGACTTTTCCACAATAGCTGATACTATAAACGTATTAAACACCTATATCGTCAGCAGGATCTAGTGTCATTGGATTGATAGGTTCCGTGTCTAAATTGGGAGCTTTTTCCATACTCATATTACCTTGTGGGGTAATTTTTATTTGAATAGGGTACACCATATCCGCTGTCTCATCAGGATCTCCCACTGTAGCTATAAAATACAGGGCATCGGATGTGTCGGTTTTGGCATAATTGTATGTAAAACCAATCAAAGCAGAATTCGACATGAATTTTTCAGGCACGATTTTAGAAAAATCTTTCTTAGTAAATGTTTTAGAGAAAATTTCACTTCCTTTTGTTTTTATACTGAGAGTCACTTTGTTATCATAGTAATCATCTCCTTGTGGATTGCGAACTATAGGAAGTGATTCATCACGTACAAAATCGTATTTATACACGTACTTCTGATCAGAAATAGTTATAGATTTATTGATGTGCATTTCACGAAGAGTACCTATGGAACTCGTTGTAATCACAGTATCTGCAACAACTTCTTCCTTCTGTTGTTTGACATTGTTACCACATGAAATTAATATTGTGGCACAAAGAAAAGATAAAAAATTTTTCATTTTATAATTTATGTGTTTTTGATGTATTTTCTGTGCAAAGATATAACTTTGACATTATTCTTCAAAATTCATTTCAGGATTATCTGCTAAGACCATTAGAGCAAGGTCATATTTCAGAGGATCCTCTGAATTCCATTTTTTAAAAATCTCTGTCAATTCTTCACATGCTTTCCATGTAGGACGTTTGTTGGTAAGCAGTGTCTGTGTTAACTGCAAAACATGGGTGTCCATTACTGCATATAAGTCAGATGCAGAACGTTTTTTCCATACATTTAAATCTGGTGCAGCACTACGGGTCATCCATCGAATATACATACAGATTCGTTTGCAGGCACTTTTGTTAATTGTACCAACTTTTGCCGGGAGAAGCCATTGTGAAATAATTTCTATTACTTCCTTTGTTGATTTGTTTTCAAACAGTTCCTCTAATGTGTTAACTCCTTGGATAGCACATTGCAGATTACGACATACCGCACGAAATGTAGATACGTTGAGAGTTCTATATACACATTGGTTTTTAGCATTACGATAAGCATGTTCGTATGCGCCCATTCTGATGAATTCAGCCGGACGCCAGTCCATTTCATCCCTAAGCATACGAATAGCAGTAGGACAAAAAACTTTTCTTGAACCCCAGCTAATCATAGCGACAAAGAGAGCTCCAAGCTCTATATCTAACTGATTAGTGGTATGTTCCATCAGTTGATATACAACTCCACATGGATCAACTCGTTTGAATGCTTCTACATCAAAATGAGAATAGATTGCATCGAGGTTTTGTTTATTTACTCCAAGCTCTCGCATTCCTTTACCCATGTTGCATAGCTTGCGTCACTTGGCATTCGCCAGTCACCACGAGGTGAAAGGCTTACGCTACCGACTTTTGGTCCGTCTGGTAAGCAACTTCGTTTAAACTGTTGTGTGAAAAACCTATGACAGAATGTAGTCAGCCATAAGCGTATAGTAGTCTCGTCATAGCTATTCACAGGAAAATCACCTTCTGCAGTTTTGTTTTCTTGATATACAAATGCTTGTTTTGCCAGAAAAAATATTTTTTTCGGACTAAACCCGAGGCGCATGAAGTTATATAAAAAGAAATCATGCAGTTCATATGGACCAACAAGATCTTCTGTTTTCTGTTTTATATTTCCTTTTTCATCTGCAGGAATTAATTCTGGCGAGATAGGGGTGTCTATAATATCCAGAAGGGTATCCTTAGCTGCAGAATCAATATTTGTATGTGCCACCCATGATACCAAGTATTTAACTAAAGTCTTGGGGATAGAGCTGTTTACTCCGTAGTTTGACATATGGTCGGCATTATAAGTACACCATCCAAGTGCCAACTCAGACAAATCTCCAGTTCCTACAACAAACCCATTGTATTGATTAGCTACATCCATTAGAATTTGAGTGCGTTCACGAGCCTGGGCATTCTCATAGGTTACATCGTGGTTGTTTATATCATGGTGTATATCTTTAAAATGTTGCGTACATGCTGCTTTAATGCTTATTTCCTTTATAGTGATGCCAAGGGCTTTCATTAGTGTCAAAGCATTATTGTATGTACGGTCTGTAGTACCAAAGCCAGGCATTGTAACACCCAATATTTCTGCTCGTGGACGATTCAGTTTATCCATAGTTTTTACACACACTAATAAAGCCAATGTAGAGTCAAGGCCTCCACTGATACCAACCACAATGGTTTGTGCATGGGTATGTGTAATTCGTTTTGCTAGTCCTTCTACCTGAATAGCAAAAATTTCTTCGCAACGTTTTTGCAATTCATCTCCAGTTGGTACAAATGGATGAGGATTAATCCATCGGGTCAACTGAAATTCGTAGTTTGGAGTAACAGCTTGTGTAGGAATGATTGTTGCTGTTTTGGGAGTAATACGTGCATTATCAGCAAAAGTTGTATTTATGCGACGTTCAGTATTTAATCTCTCTACGTCAATTTCTGTTATAACCATCTGCTCCTCAAACGAGAATCGGTTACTTTTTGCTATCAGTGATCCATTCTCATAGACAAGTGCATTTCCAGCAAAAACCAAATCTTGAGTTGACTCCCCATATCCGCATGATGAATACACATATCCGCATATGCATCGTGCTGATTGTTGCGAGAGTAGGGAAGTCAGATAATTATGCTTACCTATCACTTCATTTGAAGCACTGAGGTTAAAAATAATATCTGCTCCTTGCATTGCAAGGTTGGTACTTGGTGGTATTGGAGCCCAAACGTCTTCACACAACTCAATTGCAAAATTACATTTTGACGTGTTAAATATCAGATTACTGCTCATTGTAACAGGTTGCCCACATAGATGTATTTCTGCATTCACAATAACCAGCGAAGATGTAAACCAGCGTTTTTCGTAAAATTCGCGATAATTTGGAAGATATGTCTTTGGTACAACTCCAAGTATCTTTCCTCCTTGAACAACTACAGCTGCATTAAATAACATACCGTTGTGTTGTACTGGCATTCCAACGATTGTGATAATACTCAGAGATCGAGTTACATCTAGCAGTTTGAATAGAGCTTCCTGACAGCTATCGAGCAAAAGTTGTTGTCCAAATAAGTCTGCACATGTATAACTTGTAAGAGATAACTCTGGAAAACATATTATTTCCACACCCTTACCTTCTGCCTGAAGCACAAGACTTTCAATCTTTTTTTCATTGTAATCGCAATCAGCTACTTGTACACTTGGAATAGCTGAAGCGACTTTTACAAAACCATAATTCATACAATCTGGATTTATAATTTGTGCGAAGGTACGAAAAAAAATGAGATGCTCTCCAAAAGCATCCCATTTTTTATGTATGATAATATGTTTTAGCAGAGTTTTCTTGAACCGTCACCGATAACGACATCGATAACAATAGGTTTCTTGCCATACTTGGCTTCGAACTTCTTTACTGCAGTCTTAACGAAGTTGTCGTAGAGTTCATCAGCTACGAGGTTAATAGTACAACCACCGAAGCCGCCACCCATAATACGAGAACCTGTAACTGAGCACTCTTTAGCGATGTCATTGAGGAAATCGAGTTCTTCGCAAGATACTTCATAGTCCTTAGACAGACCGTAGTGAGTTTCGTACATCTTCTGACCTACAGTTTCATAATCACCCTTTTCAAGAGCATCGCAGACAGCGAGTACGCGGTCTTTCTCACCGAGTACGAATGTAGCACGTTTGATATCTTCTGCAGAAACTTTTCCTTCTATTTCTTTGAGTTCCTCCCAAGTAGCTTCACGGAGAGTAGTGATTTCTTTTTCTGGATGCAGAGCCTTGATAGCCTTCACACAGTTCTCACATGAGTTACGACGGTCATTATAAGGACTTCCTGCCAATTCATGCTTAACACAAGAGTTGATGAGTACGAGCTTGTAGCCCTTTGGGTTCCAAGGGAAATACTCAAACTCGCCACTGCGGCAGTCAAGACGCATGAGGTTACCTTTCTTTCCGTGTACAGATGCGAACTGGTCCATGATACCACAATTAAGACCAAGATAGTTGTGTTCAGTTGCCTGACCTGCCTTTGCAAGATCCATCTTGCTTACTTTATTATCACCGAAGAGGTCGTTGATTGCAAAAGCATATGTTGACTCCAGTGCTGCTGAAGAAGACATACCCGCACCGAGTGGAACGTCACCAGCAAATGCTGTGTCAAAACCCATTACAGGAACGCCCAACTTCTCCATTTCTTTTGCTACTCCGTAAATATAGCGGAAGTGGCTTGCCTTTGGACCTTTTGGATCGTCGAGTGAAAACTCATCGTAATCCTTCAAATCGATAGAGTAAGCCTTGATTGTACGAGTTCCGTTAGGACGGATTTCTGCAATCATTCCCTGCTCAACAGCACCTGGGAATACAAAACCGCCATTGTAATCTGTATGCTCACCGATAAGGTTAATACGACCTGGTGAAGCATAAACTGAGCCTGGTTCACCACCAAGATGTTTTAGGAAACGACTGCGAACGTCATCAATTTTAAGTTTCATAGTTTATGTGTTTTAAAGTTATAAGGTTAAGTTTACTTTACGTTGATTCCAATTTTTGATCCGAAGTTGCAGAACCAGAATACGTATGCATAATATACGAACATCATCATAATTGCAACACCTACACCGAGTGATGGATTGTCTACAACTACACCCATAAGGAGTGGGAGAGTGGCTCCACCAAGAACACCCATATTGATAAGTCCTGATGCATTCTTAGTATGAGGACCGAGTTCCTGGAGTCCGAGGTTGAAGATAAGAGGCCACATAACTGAGTGGAACAGACCTGCTGCGAGCATTGCATATACTGCATACATACCTGGAAGGAAGAATGAGATACCTACACAAGCAGCACCCAAAACGAGACAGCATGAAAGCAATGTGCGAGCCTTGAATTTTGCAAGGATTGCAGAACCTACGAAACGTCCTATTGTCATACCTCCCCAATAGAGTGGCAGATAGTGTGTTGCGCTACCTGGCAAACTTGGGTCAGCCTTCCAATATGCAGGAAGCATAGATGGAATACCGATTTCAAGACCCATGTACATAGCAATTGCAAGTGCTCCAAACCATACGTGAGGATACTTGAACACGCTACTCTTGTACTGCTTCATATCTTCTGTTTCATCAGCTGTTTCAGCAGCCTTATCCTTATCTGGGTCTGGCAGTTTGATGAATAACAGAATAGCTGAAATAATAAGAGCAAAGATACCAAGCATAAGGAATGGACCAGGCACGTTTTCTGGGAGCTTTGGTTTACCTGCTATAATCACATATGTAATAAATATTGGTGCTACTGTAGTTGCTACAGAGTTCAGAGCTTGAGAAAGTGTCATGCGGAATGCACCACTTTCGGGAGCTCCAAGCACCATTACATATGGGTTTGCAACCAACTGAAGCATTACAACACCAAGAGCAACTATACTCATACAGCAGAGGAACACAGTGTAAACACTTGATGTACCGAGAGCTGCAGTTACGCCGAGGTTGTTTGCAATGAAGCCAAGACCTACAACAGCCAGACCAAGAACGAGAGTAGCTTTGTATCCGATTTTGCTCATCAGCATAGCTAATGGAATAGAGAAGAAATAGGCACCATAGAAGAAGGTGTTAACCAACTGTCCCTGAGTGTCTGACAACTTGAATGCTTCTTTACAGAATTCAATCATTGAATTGTTCATTGTAGTGATGAATCCGATAAGGAAGCAAACAATGAACACAATTATCAATGGAAAAAGATAATTAGGTTTGTTCTGTGACATAATATATTTATTTTTAATCTGTTAAATCAAATAGAGTAGGGCGCAGACTATTTTACGCCAAACTTATAGATAGTCTTCTGTGTGTACTTCTCACCTGGTTTTAGCACTGTTGATGGGAAGTAAGGACGATTTGGGCTATCTGGGAAATGCTGGCATTCGAAACAGATACTTGAACGACGTGGGGCAGTAGCACCAAATTGAATAGGGTAGCCGTTTGCCCAGTTATCAGTATAAATCTGCACACCTGGTTCTGTTGTATAAGTTTCCAGCGTACGGCCAGACTTTGGTTCTGTAAGACGTGCTACGAACGAGAGTTCGCCAACTTCTTTCTTATTGCATACCCAGCAGTGATCGTATCCGGCACCATTTTTAATCTGAATATCATCAGCATCAATATCCTTGCCGACAGCCTTAGGAGATGTAAAGTCAAATGGAGTTCCCTTTACATTCAAGATTTCACCAGTAGGGATGCTTGTATCGTCAATTGGAATGTAGAAATCACAATTCATTTCCAATATCTGATCATCGATAGTAGGTGTAGGATTAGCAATACCTTGCAGAGAGAAGAATGCGTGGTGAGTAAGATTAATAATTGTTTTCTTGTTTGTAGTCGCAAGGTATTCTATAACTAACTCATTATCATCAGTCCAAGTGAACTCTACTGAAATCTTTACTTCACCTGAAAAACCTTCATGTCCATATGGCAGAACTACATTGAGAGTCAGACTCTGATTTCCTGTCTGATATGCATCCCAGACCTGAGCATGCAGACCAGTAGGGCCTCCGTGTAATGCATTAGGACCGTTATTGATAGCCAGGCTATATTCTTTTCCATTCAATTGGAATTTTCCTTTGCAAATTCTGTTACCATATCTACCGATGAGAGTTGAAAGATATGGTTCTGGAGAATTTACAACAGCATCAATATTATCATGTCCCTGAATAACATTAGCTACTTTTCCGTCCTTATCAGGAACCATAATAGCTACGATAGCACCACCATAATTGGTAATTGATACTTCGTAGCCATCACTGTTTACTAATGTATAAAGGTCTGTTTTTTTGCCGTTTATTTCTTTTTGGAAATTTTCGGGCTTCAATCCACTGAGTTTTGGTTGTACTGTACTCATAATATTTAAGATTTAAGATTATTACTGACTTCTCTGCAAATTAAACATTTTTTTTTCGTTATATAGGAATAATAGGGCAAATAAAAGTTTTAAAAAAACTTAATATTACGTTATTTAACATAATCCTCATTCAAAAACAAAATATTTAGAAATCGTTTTTACTACATATTCAGCTTGTTCATCCGTCAGAATTTGGGAATTTGGCAAAGATAGTTCATGAACTGCTAAATATTCTGCATTTGTCAGATTTACATTAAAATAACTGCTATATGCTTTTTGTTTATGGCAAGGAATTGGATAATGTATTTGAGTTTCTATTCCGTTTTCCTTCAGAAATTCTTGTAATTTCGTCCTGTTATCAGTTATGTATGGATAAATATGATATACATGACTTCCATCATTCTGAAAATTCAGTTTTTTGTCACCTGGTAAGTTATTTTGATAAAAATCTGCAATTTCTATTCGTCTCTTATTATCATCATCCAAATGGCGTAACTTTACACGTAAAATAGCTGCTTGAATTTCATCAAGTCTTGAATTGAATCCTTGATAATCATGCACATACTTAGTTTTCTGCCCATAATTAGCCAAACTCCTTACGAGTTCTGCAACTTCTTGAATATCTGTTGTTACGCATCCTCCGTCACCAAGTGCTCCTAGATTTTTTCCTGGATAAAAACTGTACACACACGTTCTTTGGCCTTTATAATTGTATTTTGCTCCATGAGCCTGACAAGCATCTTCAAGCACTTGTAGATTGAATTTTTCTGCAAAGTTATAGATTTTCTGCAAGTTAGCTATCTGTCCATATAAATGAACCGGAATAACACATCTAGTTCGTTCATTTACAAGGTTTTGCAAGTAATTCTCATCTGTGCAAATCAACGCATCTTCCTGATTTACATCACAAAACACCGGTTTTAACCCTATCTGTGACACAGCTAAAGCTGTAGCAATAAAGGTATTAGTCGGAACTATCACTTCGTCTCCTTCTTTCCAACCATACATTATTTTCCAGGCTTGCAGAACAAGTTTGAGTCCGTCTAATCCATTACCTACTCCAATTGCAAACTTGGCATTACAGTAGTCGCCCCACTCTCTTTCAAATGCTTCTGTTTCGCTGCCATGCAAATACCAACCGGACTTGATGACACTATTTGCTGCATCAATAATGGGTTGACCATACGAATCATTTATTGCATTTAAATCAAGGTATTTAATTATCATGGTATTAGATGGTTTTTTGTATTTATAAAGGGATTTGAACGGAAAACATATCAGGAAAATGTATCTCGAAATTCTCTATTGGTTTATTGAAAATTCCGAATACAGACGAGCCGCTTCCCGACATACTTGCATATTCAGCTCCCAGATTATATAATTTTGTCTTTACATCACCGATAAGTGGAAATTTTGCAAAAACACTAACCTCAAAATCGTTTACGATAGTATCCTTCCATGTTTCTGTTGGTTTGCAAATACTTTCTGTCAATGGAAATTGGGGTTTCTTAGGATGAACCATAGAGTAAGCATCCTTTGTCGATACAAACACATCTGGTTTTACAACGATGATAGTCTTACCAGCCAGACTTGGAATCTTCACGTCGTAATGAAAAACATTACCAATTCCCGTAGCATATACAGGTTGATTCTTTATGAAAATAGCACAGTCAGCTCCCAATTTGGCTGCAATCTGCTGTAGTTTTTCTTCTGAGATATTCAATTCGAACAAATCGTTCAGTGCTTTTAGCATATAAGCAGCATCGCTGGAACCACCGCCCAGACCTGCACCCATCGGAATCAGTTTGGTTAGTTTTACGTTTACTGCGGGAATCTTATACTCTTGTCTTATAAGATTATAAGCCTTTACAACTAAATTATCTTTTGAGTCTCCTGCAATAGTATATCCCTCTGACACTATGTTGCACTCAGCGGCAAGACTGTTTGTTGCCTCCTCCACCTGTAGTCTGTCATAGATTTTAATAGGATAAAACACGCTTTCCAGATTATGATATCCGTCTGGACGTCGTTCTACGATATTTAAACCTATGTTTATCTTTGCATTAGGGAATACTATCATATTCGGAGACAGTTTGTCGGTATTGTTAATTATACTTTTTTTCCAATGTCATCAGTTCTTTGCCCATATTCAGTTTATAGTAAACTTCTTTCAGGCCTCCCAACCAAAGCACTGTATCTTTCTCTGCATATTTACGTGCTGCTTCAAAAGCATCCTTAGCAGCATGAAGAGCATTATTCATATCATTTTTCGACGAACGTAGTTCCTTACCTTTTTCGTCTTTTTGCTTTTCATAAAGAATATGTGCTTTATGCAAATAAATATTGCCGATATTATAATACGATTCAGCATCGTCTTCCTTCAGTTCAACAGCTTTCAAAAACGAAGACAAAGCATTGTCTCTATCACTCAGGTGCAATTCCTCTGTACCTTTGATAAACCACAAATCTCTGTTGCAGCAATCTGCCTTCAGCACCTCGTTAACTACGTCAAGTGCCTTATTATATTTATGTTGTGAATTATATAGACTTGCCAGTGACGCATAGTAGAACTTATTCATTGGGTACTTCCCTACTCCTTCCTCAAGTCTTTTTTCCAGATTCAGTGTATCTTTCAGTTCTGCGTAACAGTTACACACCACTTCCAGTATTTGTTCATTTCTGATGCTATCGAACAGTGCTGCATCATCGTGTTTTACAGCTTTTTGGAATTCTCTATTCTGGTAAGCAGACAGAACAGCAACCGTAGCTACTGTGCTTACTTCTTCGTCTATCGAGTCACTCATGCTGACATATAGATCAGCAAATTCGTATGCTCTTGTATAATTACCTTTTTGGAAGAAGAACTTAGATGCAGCAGGCAGTTTAATCAGATTGACACTGAAAATCTGCATCAGTTCTTTATGGAATTTGTTTTCAATCTTACCCTTTGCATTGGGCTTATACCCCAGACTGTCACATCTAAGTCCGTCTTTTACTGTGTCATATACAAAATTGAAATACTTCACAGTGTCCGGTTTGTCTTGCAGATACACCTTCTTAGCCTCTGCAAGTGCCATATTATGGTTTGCAACAGTACGGTAATAGTAAAACTCAGCATCGTTCTGAGTCTGTTCTGGATACTGTTCGAAAGCCTTCTTAACGTTTTCTATACATTTCTTATAGTCAGCATCCTTTATATTATATTTCAGTTCCTTAATAAGCTTATTACGTTTATAAGGTTCCTGCCCGCAAACTTTGATGTTTGCTGACACCATAAGAAACATAAAGAATATAATCCTAAAAAATCTCAAAATACTTATATTTAAAATTGTTTTAATGCTGTATAAAGTCTCTGAACGGGCAGTCCCACTACATTGAAGTACGAACCGCGTATTCCCGTTATGCCTACATACCCTATCCACTCTTGTATTCCATATGCTCCGGCTTTGTCATAGGGTTTATAGTTGTTTATGTAGAAATCTATCTCTTCGTCGTCAAGTTGGGTGAAAGTCACATCTGTCACACTGGCAAGCTGAACAGTTTTCTCTTTTGTAACCACACATACACCAGTAATCACCTGATGTTCCTTGCCACTCATCAGTTTAAACATACGACGTGCATCATCCTTGTCTTTGGGCTTACCTAACACTTCCCCGTCAACATACACTATTGTGTCAGCAGTGATGATGAGTTCGTTCTCAGTCATATCGCTCTTGTATGCCTCAGCTTTCTTTTTTGATATATGCAGAGCAATCTGTTCTCCGTTCAATCCCTCCGGATAGCTCTCATCAATTCCCTGCTTCGTCCTCACTTCAAAGGGTATTCCCAATCCTCCAAGCAGTTCTTTTCTTCGTGGAGAATTCGAAGCGAGCACGATTTTATATTTCTTCAGATTTTCAAACATCACAAAAATATCGATTATCAATTATCACCATCCGAAAGCCTTTGAATTATGCATCCACAGTCCTTGAGCCTTCAGCACCTGTTCCACAACATCTCTGACGCATCCCCTCCCCCCTTCTCTATGAGAAATATAGGTAGAAATTTCTTTTATTTCCGTAGCTGCATCGTTTGGACAACAAGGCAATCCACATTCCTTCATAACCTCGTAGTCAGGCACATCATCACCCATATACAGAATTTCTTCATCTTTCAGTCCGTATGCCTCTTTCAGTTCGTTGTATTTCTTAATCTTCACAGAAACTCCCAGAAAAACATCCTTTATGCCCAGTCCCTCGTATCTTATCCTCATGTTTTCAGTCTTACCACCAGTGATGATAGCAATTTTCAGTCCGCACTTCACAGCATGTTGCAGAGCATAACCGTCTTTTATGTTTACGGTACGCATTGGTTCTCCGTTGGGATGCATTTCTATAGTCTCAGTAGAGAGCACACCATCTACATCGAAGAACAGGGCACGAATCTTTTTCAGGTCGTAGTTTATCACGTCTTTCTTATTTAGTTATTTCTTATAAACTTCCACGTTTTCCCATTTCAGTCCCTCTTCGTCCTGCAACTTACGTTCTATAGCAGGGTGACCTATACCGATGATACATTCAGCGGTTAGATTTTCAGGATAATGCAACAGGAATCTCAACAGGTTGTCGGCTGGTTCACCTACAGCAGAGAAGCGGTTTCTGATGTGGCACCAGCAACTGCCCAATCCTAGGTCTGCAGCCTGATACTGCATTGTCACAGCGGCCAGCGAAGCATCTTCTACCCAAGCATCGGTTACGTCTCTGTCACCAAGTACTACAATAGCTACTGCAGCACCTGCGACAAACTGACTACCCAATTCTCTGCAATTCGACATCTTCTCCAGCATATCCTTATCATCCACTACGATGAAGTGCCAGGCACGAGTACCCTTGCTTGTTGGCGACATCAGCGCAGCTCTCAGAATCATCTGCAAATCGTCGCTGCTTATCTCTTCGTCGGTAAACTTCCTTATACTCCGACGTTTCTGTACCAAATCTTTAAAGTCCATATATGTTTTGTTTCAATTTTCAACCTTAATTATGAATTATGCATTATGAATTATGCATTACATCTTCACATCTTCCAGAGCAACCAACTTATTGACTATAGCATAAATTGCCAGTCCTGCAGCAGAATGGATATGTAGTTTTCTTGCAATATTTCTGCGGTGTGTAGTTACAGTATTCACACTAAGGAAAAGTTTATCAGCAATATCCTTATTCGACAATCCTCGAGCCACACATGCCACAACCTCCTTCTCTCTGTCCGACAGCTGTTCGTCAGCACTGCTGCTTGCTTCCTCCTGTTCTGCGTTTACTGCATTTCCTCCCTTCTTCTTATTTTCCTTCTCCAGTTGTCTTACAGCAGGTGAGAAAATATTATCCTCCACTTGACAATGCAGATACAGATCTTCCTCTGCCTGATAAATGGATATGATTACACTATTCAGTTTCTCGTTATTTTCCTGCTGAGGATAATACTTCAGAAACAGATTCTTCAGTTCGTTCAGTTTATCCTCAATGCTCTCGTGATTGCTTGAAAGCAGGTGTCCTCCTTCTATATCCAGCACCTCACCATTCAGGAGTTTCTCCACATATCCGAACACAGCATTATCTTCATACTCCATGTGGCGACGTATTTCCTCCACATATTCGTCGAAGAACTTCAGCACGAGGAAAGCCACTTCGTTCTGCACCGAACAGTCTATAGCATTCAGAAGGTTGAATCGTATGCTGGGCAGCAGATAGTCCAGATAGTACTTATGTGTCTTCTTCAGGTAGTTGAGCAACGATGCAACACTCACATCATCCACATCCTGCTTAGTCTTTTCAGCACCGTTTTTGATGTAGTTTATCACTTTAAGGAAAGTAAGAGTATCTACGCCGCACAACTTGCACACCTCTTCAATGGATTTCTCTCCGAAACCCAGTGAAATACCAAAGCGGCTCATCACCTGCAGCAGGCGATAGTCGTTCGAAATGACATTACTAAGTTTGTCCTTAGCCTTGTATTGACTTGACATAAGTCTGTATTCAGTTGTTATATATGTCATAATCCTCCGGATTTATTTGTTCAACAATCGGAGAATTACATAAACCAAAAAATATTTTCGGCTGCGAAGATACATATTTTGCTTTAAATAAAACAATGTACGCGCAAAAATAATTCAAAAAAAACTTCTTCCTGCCCCCTGAAACATAAAAAATCGGAAGAGGAATGCCCCTTCCGACTTTAAATATCAATTGTCAATTATCAATTATCAATTGTCAATTATTTACCAGAGTAGTACTTCTTATAAGCCTTAGCGAGGTTAGGCTGTTGAGTATTTGTGTACAGGATGTACAGAGCTTCGCCCCATACAGAACCCTGATCAGGAGCAGCATTTTCAAACTTCTTATACAGTTCGAGAGTTTCCTTCTGCAGTTCCTTGTTCTTATTGTCAGCGCTCAACTGCATCCAAGCAGCCTGTGCAGCACCCTGAAGGTTGTTTGTAGCCTCTGGATTCTTCTCGTAAGCAGCCAGATAAGCAGCCTTTGCCTCGGCATACTTCTTATTCTTGAAGTTGATGTGTCCTTCGATGCTGTAAGCAGTATCGTCGTCAGGGAACTGAGCCTTCATCTTCTCTACGGTCTGCATACAACCGTCGTAGTCCTCAGCATTGAACTGACTAGACATCAGCATACGTCCGAAAATTGGTTCGTCTGGATACTTGTCAAAACCTTCCTTATAGCACTTCAGAGCATTAGCCTTATCACCCTTCTGCTGGTAGTATGTAGCAAGTTCGCCAAGAGCGCCCTTACCATACTGCTTTGACTTGAGAGCATCCTGAAGGGCAGCGGCATAACCGTCCATATCGCCTTTCTTTCTAAGTGCAGTAGCCAAATAATAAGCTACGTCTGGCATCTCTGGGTCGTTCTCCAGTTTTACGTCTGGCATACCAGCGAAGATAGTGTTTCCAGCACTCTCCTTATATGCATTGATGTAGTAGATAGCCTTCTCTGGGTCTTTAGTTGCGTTCTGTCCTCCTGCGATACGAAGGTTTGCACGACATTGTTTTGCAGTCTGCTGAATCTGTGGACGATACTCCTCCTTTGGCAGCTTACCCTTAGCATCTGGAGTATGTTCCAGGCGGTCGCACTCAGAGAAATACTTAACGATTTTGTCCTGATTCTCGAAGAAAGCATCATAGTCCATCTTTCCGTCGTTAGCCACACGGTCAGTCAACATCTTATTCATCTTGATAGTCTCGATACGACCAGCGATGAACCAAGTCTTTGGCATATCCTTAGCTAAACCCTCCTTCATACATGGAGCGATGAGTTCCTCAGCTTCAGCCAACTTCTCGTAGTTGATGTTCTTTGGGTCTTTCAAAGCATCCTGCATAACAGTTTCAGCTTTGTTTACCTGACCCTTGTTGTTGAGTGGTTTCTGTGCGTTAGCTGTCATAGCAGCCAAAAGCGCACATGCAATCAGTAATTTCTTCATGATTATTCAATTTTTAAAGGTTATTGGTTTTCATTTTGGTTCTCATTATCATTAACGTTTTCGTTTTCGTACGAAGTTCCGTTTTCGTTAACGTTAAGGTTTTCGTTATCGTCATCGTCATCTTCGTGTTCCACAACGCAAACGCTTGAAATCACGTCATTACGCTTCTGGATATCGATAATCTTCACACCCTGAGTCAGACGTCCCGACTGCTTGATGTCAGCCACAGCTATGCGGATAGTGATACCAGACTTGTTGATAATCATGATATCCTGGTCGAGCATAACCTTCTTTATGGCAATGAGTTTACCGGTCTTCTCAGTTACGGCGATAGTCTTCACACCCTTACCGTTACGGTTTGTGATGCGGTATGTATCCAGAGCCGAACGCTTACCGACACCCTTCTCTGAGAGTACCAGAATTGTAGGCATATCGCCCCACTCTGCTCTCTTCTGTTCGATAGCTGCCTCGCGTTCCTCTTCGTTCTCAATCTTATCCAGTTCAGCCATAGCTTCGTCAAATCCTTCTGGCTTACGGATTGAAATCATACCTACTACCTCGTCGTCTCCGTCTTCGTTCAGTCTGATAGCACGCACACCAGTAGCATTTCTACCCATATTGCGCACTGTCTGTTCGTTGAATCGGATAGCCCTACCGCTTCTGCTTGCAATCAGAATTTCGTCACTTCCGTTTGTAAGCAACACTTCAATAACGCGGTCTCCCTCATTGATATTGATAGCGTTAAGACCATTAGAACGAGGACGAGAATAACTCTCCAGACTTGTCTTCTTCACAACACCCATCTTCGTACAGAATATGATATTGCGTGAAGCTACATAATCAGGGTCGTTGAACTTAGTCACACAAAGTATAGCAGTCACCTTATCGTCGCTTTCGATATTGAGCAGGTTCTGAATAGCGCGACCCTTTCCGCTGCGTTCACCTTCCGGAATCTCGTAACCCTTCATCCAGAAGCAGCGACCCTTCTGAGTGAAGAAGAGCAATGTGTTGTGAGTATATGCAGTATAGATATTCTCTATGAAATCGCCGTCGCGGCTTGTTCCGCCCTTCACGCCGATACCACCTCTGCCTTGAGCGTGGAAGTCTGACAATGGAGTGCGCTTGACATATCCGAGGTGGCTTACAGTGATTACTACAGGCACGTTTGGATAGAAATCCTCTGGGTTGAAGTTCTCGCTTGCTGAGTAGTCAATCATAGTGCGGCGTTCGTCACCGAACTTCTCTTTAACCTCCAGCAGGTCGTCCTTCATCACCTTCTTACAGAGTTCTGGATCGTCCAGAATTTGCTGCAAGTAACTGATGAGTTTCTGCAGTTCGTCGTATTCCTTGTGAAGTTCCTCTACGCGCAGACCAGTCAACTGAGCCAGACGCATATCTACGATAGCTTTTGACTGCAGTTCGTCCAGGTTGAAACGGCTTTCCAGTCCTCTCTGAGCATCGCTTGGAGTGCGTGAAGCTTTGATGATGTGTACTACCTCATCGATATTATCGCAGGCGATGATGAGTCCTTCCAGAATGTGGGCTCTCTCTTCAGCCTTGCGCTTATCGAACTGAGTGCGACGGATAGTCACCTCATGTCTGTGATCTACAAAACACTTGATGCAATCTCTCAGCGACAGCTGCTTTGGTCTCTTCTTCACGATGGCGATGCAGTTCACTGGGAAACTCGACTGCAGTTCCGTCATCTTATACAGTTTATTAAGGATTACGTTAGCGTTAGCTTCGCGTTTCACGTCGATAACGATACGCATACCTTCGCGGTCTGATTCATCATTAACATTGCTGATACCATCGATTTTCTTTTCGTTCACCAGTTCAGCAATCTTCTTGATGAGTTCCGACTTATTCACGTTATATGGAATCTCATTAACGATAATCTTATCGTGAGTACCGTCACTTTCGATTTCAGTCTTACTGCGCACGATGATACGTCCACGACCAGTCTCGTAAGCCTCCTTCACACCGTCGATACCGCAGATGATACCGCCAGTTGGGAAGTCCGGACCCTTGATGTACTGCATCAGTTCCATGCTAGTCATCTCAGGATTATCGATGAAGGCAACACAACCGTCGATAGTCTCGCTCAGGTTATGAGTTGGAATATTTGTTGCCATACCTACTGCGATACCTGTAGCACCGTTCACCAGCAGGTTTGGAATACGAGTAGGCAGCACAGTTGGTTCCTTTTCCGAATTATCGAAGTTGTCCTCCATATCGACAGTTTCCTTATCGATATCCTGCAGCATCGATTCACCTATCTTCGAAAGTCTTGCCTCGGTATAACGCATGGCAGCGGCACCGTCACCATCGACCGAACCGAAGTTACCTTGTCCGTCAACCAATGTGTAGCGCATAGCCCAAGGCTGTGCCAGACGCACCAGAGCGCCATATACAGAGCTGTCGCCGTGTGGGTGCAAGTGTCCGAGCACATCACCGACGATACGTGCACACTTACGTGTAGGTTTATCAGAAGTGATACCATTTTCGTCCATCGAGAACAAGATTCTTCGATGCACAGGTTTGAATCCATCCCTCACATCAGGGAGCGCACGAGCCACGATGACCGACATCGAATAGTCGATGTACGACTGTTTCATCGTCTCGTTAATGTCAACTTTAATAATTCTGTCTTGAGAGTCCATTAAATATAATATGTAAAATACTTATAAATTCAATTACCGTGCAAAATTACAAAAAAATATCCGAACAAACAAGCATCTCGAATATTAAAAAACCTAAAAACACCCTCAAAAATCCTCTCTACTGCATTTTCTCTCTCAAATCGACCACCCCTCGACACGAATACCAAAATGCATTACAGCGTAAATTTCAACCAAAAGCGCCTCCTCCTCTTCGTTCTGTTCAGCGCACTTCAGTGCGATGTTTCTCTCTCGTTCATCGCACTTTAGTGCGGTGCTACCCTTCCTCCCTCTTTTAGTCCTTTAGTGCGACGCTCCCCAAATCTGCAGCAAAGTCATTCAAATTGAGGCACTCCGCCCGCGTAATGCGTTTCGCTGCCGTTTCTGCACTATAATCAGCATAAGGAGCCAACACTAATAAAAACCCTTCCGAGCAGCCTAACAAATCTCTGCCTGAAGGATAAATAAAATGCCCATCTAACCCACGATTTACAATGTGTACCATAGGAAATTTCTCCTTATAACATGCCTCATACACAGCCTTTTCCGCAGGCGAGATAAAAGGAGAAATCAGTACCGTTCCGCGTCTGGCTTCTTTAAGATAAGTTTCAACTTCTTCTTGTATCTGCTCCTCAGTCAAATTCCGGTGGCAGCGAACTTGGAGACGCTCTGGATATGTAATCAAAAAAGTATTGCCAACAGCAGTATATTGATGCCCCTTCTTACCTGCCGAGAAATTATAAACCTTGTGAAGACGATTAGGAAAATGAATTTTAAGCCATAGTCGCCGTGGATTATCATTCAGATATGCTATCCACGTTTGCAGTTGTCCCTCTCTGAACAAGATACGGTCATTGAATCCACGTGAAAACAGAGGTGACTTCTCAACACTAAAGTCCTGAGAACATAACGAAGACTCTTCCCATAAAACATGGGAACAATCGCTTTTCCAAGCAGCAACAATCTTACCCAAAGAATAATCTTTTGGAAGAGTGTCACGAACATATAATATGCCATGAAAATGATCTGGCATAATCTGATAATGAAGCACTTGAACTCGACAGCCAGTTTTCCTTGTAGTCTCAGCAGCAATCTTTCTGAATGCTTCAGCGACATATTTGCCTAAAGCAGTAGGTTCTATTTCAGCAGTATTAGCGCTATCACCCACAAGCGAACCTAAAATACGTTTACGCCCCTCCGTCGTTACAGTAATAAGATATATGCATGCAGAAGTATAGTCATGCTTCTCCATGCGACGTAGCCTATTATGTTTCACAGGTGCTTTTTCCATTATTCTTTCTATTTTATATCCTTCCCCTTCCTTCATCTCTTTCATTGCACTTTAGTGCTAACCTCTCCTCTTCGTTCTGTTCAGCGCACTTTAGTGCGATGCCAACACATCAGATACACCTTCGTCATTTCTTTCATAAGATTAAACAGTTTAGGTTAAACAGATAACTATAATAATTTTGAATAGAAATTATATTCTTCTTCCTTCATTCTACTTGAGAATTCAGAAAAACTTGAACAACCACAAGGTATCCTCAAACCGAGTTTGGTGATACTACCACCATTAACTCCTTCTATTTCTGATATTATCCCGTTCTTTATTGGTGAAACTTCTTCATCTGGATGAGGGTAAAGCAGATAACCTTCTGTCGAACAAAACCTATACATATATGTAATGGTCTTATAATAGATAGCTGTAGCACTCGAACTATCGTCCTTGAACCATGATTTTTCATTCAAAGGAATATATTTCGCATCAGCAACAATCTTCTTATCAAATGAAAGATAATCAGGAATAATCTGTTGCCTTCTTGGCTCAAACAAATAAAACCTTTTGCCTGTATCTTTCAGATAATGATTGAACTTCCCTTCCAGAACAATTGCAAGATATTCTTCCCACAACCAGGCTGCATCTATCAAAATGCCATATACCTCATCTTTTTCCTGACCATATTTTAATTCCTCATGTCTCAGAATTTGCAAACATAGCCTTTGAAGTGCTGTATATTCACTATAGTAAGGATGCGACACAGGAACAAGATTTTTATTTATAATAGACTGCAACTCATCACTCATGTAGCTTGGAGTAGCACTAACGATTTGTCCTACAGCCTGCGTTGTATCAGCATCAATATTTATAATATCTTCGCGCCCATATCTGGAGATGAATTCTATTGTATGCCGAATTAACTGGGTTACATGATTGTCATAGCTGTATTCTCTGGTAGTATAGGCAATAGAACCATTAAAAGGCTCATTATACTTGATATGTCTGCTAACATCAATAACGCCCTTTACATTTGCATCATTATATTTATGAGTGATGTATTGCCTATAAACTCCCTGACTAATAGCTCTCTTCAGATACATTGGAAATAGGTAAAGAAGAAAGTCAAACACACTATCTTCATCCATAGTATGCTGAAGATTAAACAGGTTTATCTTAGCAACTTTCTGAAGCATATAGTGCAGGAAATAGTCTTCTTCTCCATTATTTGTAAATCTGGAATGAATAGATAGATGGGTTTTATTAAAACCGACAAATCCCACCAGGCTATTAGTAAAAAGCATCTTGTCGTCATCAGAGATATTACAAATAACCTTTTTCCCGAAATCTCTGTCATACTCATTGAAAGAGTCCGGAAATACAAGCAAGTTAGGATAATCCTCCAACTTAATATTGGAGATTTTCACACCAGCAATAACCTTCAAATCGGCTAGTTCCTCAGGGGTTATACCAGTTTTATTATAGTCACTTGTAATCAATATTTTGTAGTATCGTTATATGCTTGATGCAACCTTTCAATTTTCTCTTCTACATTTGTCTTTCCTCTGAGGTATTCATATAACAAACCTTCAAGATGATTAGTCCACAACTCTTCAAAGTTATTATACAAAGCATATTTCAGGAAATAAGCAGCACCAATTTGGTATGCCTTGCTCAGTCCTATCTTATCTTTATTGCTATATTCTTCTTCTCCGTACTGATCTATAATTGCAGCATTAAGATTATCCATTCTATTCTTCATTTCTGCAATCACGCTATCAGATGGTTTACCATTTGCTCCCCATGCTTCATCATCATCAAGCATAGACTGCCTTGATTTTGCAGTTATTTCTTTCCATGCAAATCTTCTTCTCATAGCAAAATCCATACTTTCCACACTCCTGTCAATATCGTTCATAGTACCTATGATATACACATTTTCAGGAATATAAAAGCCTTTGCTAAACACATCTTCCTCAGGTACCAAATTCTGATATTGTGTCTCCACTCGTCCTTTCTCTCCTCTATAACCTGCATCAATTGAGAAGAACAGTTCACCAAATATCTTGGATATTTCTCCTCGATTTATCTCGTCGATTATAAATACGAATGGTTTTCTTCTAACTACATTAGGACTTTGAGTTACATAGGTAGCTGTCATTCTATCAGGTACATTCGCTAAATATGATATATCTTCTCTCTCATATTTGTACAACTCATTTAAAACAGCCCAATATGCCGAAGCATTACATCCTCCAATAGCCCTTCTTATTTGTTCTGAAATATTTGAAATACTACTGAAAGAATGAGCATTAGGAAAAGCCTTTGCTAATTTCAAAAGACGATCAAACGAGACTGTATAAGTTCTATCGGAATCCGTTTCAAGACTTCGCAAAATGATATTATTAAAGTCAGAAACCTTCACAATCTTCATCTTGACACCAGTCCTTAATTCCAGTTCGTTTATCTCGCCTTCCTCAATCTTATCTATGAGTTCATTATATTTGTCAGTAAACGACTTCTCTTCTTCCAGTTCATCTTTCGTTTTCTTACTATCCTCCAGATTCTTGATAGCTTCTTTGCAAAACTCCTTGAAAACACCATCTTTCCTTTGGAATCCAAGTGTTTCTCCTTCCTTTATAGGGCGCAGACCTTCAACAAAATCTGTATAATCATATGATGGATGGAACTGCACAAGTTTACACTTAGCACCCATTCTCTCAGCAATAGTCCTTGCCATATATGTTTTTCCTGTTCCAGGAGCACCAGTAAGAATAAGGTTATAGTTACCCTTTAGTAACTTTATAAATCCATCATAATTATTATTACTCATATTTGTTGCAGTTTGATTTCCAACAATTAATTCATTAAGTCTATCCACATAATCCTTATACTTTGTTATGTTAGTCAAGGTTTTCATGGCACTCTGTTCTGTAGATACCCATTCTCCCACATTAGTCCACTCAACTTTTCTAATATGTTTAAAATCATCTCTATTTTCATCATAGACATAGTCTGATTTTATTACACCTCTACCGATAATCTTGGTCAATCCTTTCTTGGCAAACACAATATCACCTGGCTTCATTTCATTAGCGAATTGCCAAACAGCTAAGGAATCATTCTTAGCATTACCATCTGTTGGGTAATAATTCTTTATCTCAGACCTTACTTCTTCACGAGAATCATATTCAGACAAATCACCTAATTCATCCCAACCAATACACATAATTCCTTCTTCTTGGCATTCTTGCCATTTCGAAGCATTTTCCCCGGGAGAATATATCCAATATGACATTCCATACTTTATAGGTGATGGTTCTTTAGCTGTATCTCTTGTGCTTGCACCAGCAGCCTTATATTCTTTCCATATGTTATTAAGTTTTTTTCCATATACATGAATATCTTCATCTGTCCTATTATCAATTAGAAATCTTTGAATATCTGCCAAAGTAGTATCATTTGAAATACTCATTCCCATTTTTTCCGCTATGACTCGAAGCCTATCAATACTATAATATGGAACAATTTTTTCATTGGAATATAGAAAGGCTATCTTCCATTTTATCATGGGGAATAAATCCCTTATTTTTTCAACAGCATCCAAATCTGCTTTTCGACCACATTCTGCCACAGATATAACAACCTTTTTTACGTTTTCAAAAGCTTCTGCAGCAGTCGTTCCTAACTTAGAATTCCATGCATACTTATCGTCATGAAGAGTATTAGGTTTATATTTGGGTGGCTTGTTATATCGATATATGCCAAATTTGTAAGAATCATTTCCTTGGACACTACCCAAGGATCTTGTTTTAGTCTCTACCCAATAACAGAAAGAATCGGAACGATTCAGATTTGTATATTGCTCTAAGGTCATATCCTTTAGTTTCTCTAAAGGAAACCTCTCCAGAAATTCTTCATTTAGTTTATTATGTACTTTGTAATCCATAGTGATTAGATTTTATTCAAAGTTTAGAGGTTAGATAGATAGATTATTAGTTTGTTCTCATAGTAAAAATACTAGCTTTTTATCCTCGAACTTATTGTTCCACTACTTCTACCCATTTGCAAAGCTATTTCTTTAATAGAAACGCCATTACTTATATATGTTTGTAGTCGTTCATCTTAATTTGCAGTTCAGGGAGTGTTTCACTTCAGAAGTGTTAGTTTTCACCTCACAAAGATAGAGTATTTTTTTCAAACTATCATTCTTTTCTTTCGAAAAAAACACGTTCATGAAATCATCTCTTTTTTCTTGAAAATTTTGCAAAGTCTACGTTCTTAGGAAAAGAGTCAACCTCTCCAGTGAAAGTAGTCAACTGTACTCAGACGAGGAAGTCAACCAATTCAGTACGGGTAGAGAAATGTTAAAGAACAAGGCCTAAAAAGAGTCAACCAAAATGGTTCTTCTGCAATTTAGTTGAAGAGTACATCTCTCAGCGTAAATTTCTGCCATAGATTTTTAAGTCGTCATCGCAATCAAAAGTTTTCTGAAAGGGGCTTAAATCGAGTTAAGGGACACAGATTGTTATTGTATTTAATTAGCTGATAATCAAGTGTTATAATATAAAAACATTAGGATATTTCATATATTTTTTGTACCTTTATATCGCCAAACATAAAGTATCAAATCATGCAGAAATACCCTAATGGCGATAAAGTTACAACAAAAAATCCAGACTCCGGCAAGACAAATGAAACAAATTTGCTCTGCGATGAAGGAATATCCCAGATTTACCAATCGTCTGACCTACTCATCCATGAAGCTGAACATGACAATCAAGCTTTTCATCTCTATGCCACATCGGCGTTTGACTATGGCATATGCCCTTATTGCGGACATCTCAGCCGTAGTGTGCACAGCAGGTATGTCAGGACTATACAGGACCTGTCAATCCTTGGGAACCGTGTCATATTACGACTTGAGATGCGCAAGTTTTTCTGCCATAACGAGGAATGCCGTAGGAAGACTTTTGCAGAGCAGCCTGGCGATGAGGTGTTCCGTTATCGCAGGCGTACTTGTAGGTGCGAGAGACTTGTGGCTCGTCAGGGCATATCCGTATCCTCTGGCTCTGCCAGCAGACTGCTGGCTCACATGGGGGTAAATGTCAGTTCCTCTACTGTCCTGCGTGACTTGCATAGAATGCAACCTTCAACCTACACGGATGTCAAGGAAATAGGCGTGGATGACT
>JAEEGK010000659.1_pt1 | contig 86084 bp, 63 predicted proteins | sample 8958771 | NCBI WGS metagenome assembly JAEEGK01 (sample SAMN16246547, study PRJNA631951) | gut metagenome | biome: gut microbiome; feature: rumen; material: SC-attached | host: Bos | place: Iran: Karaj | collected 2018-10
AAGCACAATCAGCTTCTTATGACTCGTCCAGCATTCGGTGGTAACACAATCGCTACAATCGCATGCCCAGACAACCGTCCACAGATGGCTACAGTTCGTCCAGGTGTTATGCAGAAGCTTGATAAGGTTGCTGGCCGCAAGGCAGAAGTTATCAACTTCAACCCAGAAATCAAAGAGAACAACAGATTCGTTGAGATTCTTAATATTGTAAAGAACGTTGCAACAACAGTTGATATCATGGATGCAAAGATTCTTGTATCTGGTGGTCGTGGTGTTGGTTCTGCAGAGAACTTCAAGCTTCTTGATGATCTTGCAGAGGTTCTTGGCGCTACAGTATCTTGCTCACGTGCCGTTGTAGATTCAGGCTGGAAGCCAAAGGATCTTCAGGTAGGTCAGACAGGTAAGACTGTACGTCCTAACGTATATTTTGCAATCGGTATCTCTGGTGCTATTCAGCATACAGCAGGTATGGAAGAGTCAGATATTATCATCGCTATCAACAAGGATGAGACAGCTCCTATCTTTGACGTAGCTGATTACGGTATCGTTGGTGATCTTAACAAGATCGTTCCAGCTCTTACTGAGGCACTTAAGGCTGAGTTAGCTAACAAGTAATTCAGTCCAATTAAAATGGGGCAATATCTACTCTTTCCGAAGATTAGATTTTTCCTATAATTTCTTTCTTTAATTTTATTAAAGGCGAGTCCAGATGGGCTCGCCTTTAAGTAATTTTAGGTGTAAATTCATCGAATGTTTCCTGTTTACACTTTCTTTCGCCACAGATATGGATTAATATATATATTATCATAGGTTTGGTCTGAGGACTTGCGAATGGAAAAGAGGCGATGGATAACAATTGTATTATCGATGATGGTAACTGTAATGGTTGCTTTCATTATTGCGCCTTTTGAATGTGAAGCTAGAACTTTAACTCAGGCTGAAAATATGTCTCGAGTTAATTATAGAATTCTAAATGAAGATGAGATTAACATTTTAAGAGTCTTCTTTGATTATGATTATTATAAAGAAAATAATAGTGATGTGGTAGATGATTATGGTGATAGTTATGAAGCTCTATTCAATCACTTTATAACCAAAGGTGTATTTGAAGGAAGAGATTGCTGCTCATACTTCAATCCATCAGCTTATGGTGCTTTGAATCCTGATTTGTTAATAGCGTTTGGTGCAAATCCGGTGAAATACTATGAGCATTATTTGATTTTTAGTGATGATGAAAATAGAGAAGATGCAACACTTGAAGTTTGTGCTACACGAAATGTCACTGTAGTTTCACTGGCTGATTCATCTATTATAATTACCCCAGCAGTATATTTTGCTGCAAAGTTATTTGGTACTGAAAGCTTTTATGAAGTAGCTGAGGTAGTTTATGGAAAGAGAATTGAAGTAACTTCAGTGGAGACTCCACGTCCAACACCAAATCCAGCTCCTGCTCCAATTCCTAATCCAGCACCAATACCAGACCCGGCACCGAATCCAAATCCAACACCGGACCCAAATCCAACACCGGACCCAGGTCCAACACCGGACCCAGATCCAACACCGGACCCAGGTCCAACACCGGACCCAGGTCCAACACCAGACCCAGGTCCAACACCGGGACCAGGACCATCGCCTGGACCTACTCCAACACCTTCAGGTCCAATAGTTGTACAAATGGTGCCTGGAGATACAGTATATTATTATATTTTACATAGTGAAAATGATCAGTCAGTATATGGGGCATATCAAGGTATAGGTGATATACGTGAGTTGACATTGACATTAGTTTGGACATCTTCTGATGAATATAGTGTTTCGGGAGATTATGAACCAACCTCAGAACATGCTCCAGAAAGATGTTCTAATTTTGTTGTAACAGTTGTTTATGATTTTCCTTCACAAGCTAGTAATGAAGAAAAAATACAATATATTGCAGGCTACAAACCTGGTGAAAATATTGAAATAAATGTAGATAGGTCAGATGATGTTACAGTAGTTGATTTACGTCCAATGCCGATAGGAAACGCCGATGCAGTAGCTTCGGTGCATGATGGTACATATCACAATGTAGGTGATTCATTTGCAGTAGACGCCTCAACAGAATTTAGCATAAATGATGACGGTAATGTATGTGTAGAAACAGTATTGTCAAATAGTGAAAATTCGGACCAATTTGTTAGTGTAGAATTGGAAGTTAAGTGATAAAATCATTACTATGAATACAAGTAGAAGACTAGATATGACACATGGCCCTTTATTGGGCAAATTAATAATCTTTACAATTCCGATTATTTTGTCAGGTGTATTGCAGCTTTTATTTAACGCAGCTGACGTAATCGTTGTCGGTAGATTTGCCGGTCAGGCAAGCCTTAGTGCTGTAGGTTCCACTTCTTCACTTATTAATTTAATGACAAACCTTTTTATTGGTATGTCTGTTGGTGCTAATGTGTGTGCAGCTCAATACTATGGCGCTAATAATGAAGCTGATGTTAAGAAAACAATTCATACAAGCACAGCCTTTTCTCTTATATGCGGAATAGTATTAATATTTGTTGGTGTTTTTGGAGCACGCCCAATGCTTTTACTTATGGGGTCTCCTACCAATGTTATTAATCTAGCTGTTCTTTATGTGCAGATATATTTTATTGCTATGCCAGCAATAATGCTTTATAACTTTTTAGCTGCTATCTTAAGAGCATCTGGCGATACAGCGCATCCACTTTTCTTTTTAACAATAGCAGGTATAGTGAATGTATTATTAAATCTCGTTTTAGTAATTGGGTTTAAGCTTGGAGTAGCAGGCGTTGCCATTGCAACTGTTACATCAAACTACATTTCCTGTGGAATGCTTGTGGTCTTTTTGCTGAGAAAAGATGACTCCCTTAAGCTCGATATTACTAAGATATCTATAGACGGCAAGATTCTTAAGAAGATAGTTACCATGGGATTGCCTGCAGGTATTCAAGGCTCCTTATTTTCACTATCTAACGTAGTTATTCAATCTGCAATTAATTCTTTCGGAGAAGCCGTTATGGCAGGCTCAGCAGCGGCATCTTCCATAGAGGGATTTGTATATATTTCTATGAACTCAGTATCTCAGACCACTGTGACATTTGTTGGTCAAAACTACGGTGCAGGTGATGAGAAGAGAGTTAAGAGAGTTATTTTTGATACCTTAGCAATTGTAAGTGTTGTAGGTCTCACTATGGGAAATCTTGCATATCATTTTGCGCCTCAATTGTTGCCGATTTATATGGATAGCAATGAGGATATAACAAGAGCGGTAGCTGCAGGTACCGTGAGACTGCTTTGGGTATGTTGCCCTTATCTTTTGTGCGGAATAATGGATACACTCTGTGGTGGACTTAGAGGCTTGGGCCATTCTACAGTTCCTATGGTTGTATCATTGCTTGGCGCCTGTGTTACAAGACTTATTTGGATTGCTACATTTTTTCAGAGCCATCATACAGAAGCTGTACTGTTTTTCAGCTATCCTGGTAGTTGGTTCTTGACGTTGACAGTACATAGTATCTGCTTGATTATAGTGTATAAAGCTTGGGTTAAGAGGAAAAATAGCGAAATTAGAATTTAGCCGGGGAGGACTACATGGACTTCAAATCTATGCTACATGCTATTAGCAGACCGAGGAAAAATGCCGTTTCCTATGATCTGTCTACAGACTTTAAATATACTGGGTTACAGGAATATCCTAGACCACAGTTGCAGCGTAAATCCTACATTAACTTGAATGGTAAATGGGATTACAGGATTTTGACCGGTCAGGGGCAGGTTATTTGTAGCGGACCAATTGAGGTGCCATTTTCGCCTGAGACCAGCCTTTCTGGCACTGTTCAACATGTACTTCTTCCAGATGAGACTTTGGAATATACAAAGGTATTTACATTAGAAAAGGTCAAAAAGTCTAAAAATCTTATTTTGCATTTTGGGGCGGTGGATCAGGTCGCTCATGTGTCTGTTAATGGTATATCACTGGGCACACATGAGGGAGGTTATACCTCATTTTCATTTGATATAACTGAATATGTGGTAGAAGGTTCTAACGAAATCAAGGTAAAAGTCCGTGATTATACAGATAAGGTAGGGTACGCTAGAGGTAAGCAATGCTTGGATCCTCACGGTATGTGGTATACAGCACAAAGCGGTATCTGGCAGACTGTTTGGATGGAGTGGGTTCCAAAGGCTTATGTTACCAATATGAGAATAACTCCTGATATAGATAGAAATAGGGTGGATTTCATATTTAAGGTCTCAGAAATGAAGGGACAGATAGTTGTCAGTTCCTCTAATCAGGATTTAATTAAGAGATATAGTGTCGATAAAATCAGCGATGATCATATCTATGCACATATAGAGCTAGATAAATATAAGCTTTGGACTCCTGAGGAGCCTAATATATATTTTGTAAATGTGGAATATGGCAAAGATAGTTTTTCAACATATTTTACTATGCGCCATTTTGGAGTTGATGTAGATGAGAATGGCATTCCACGATTGACTCTTAACCACAAGCCATACTTTATGAATGGTGTTTTGGATCAAGGGTATTATCCTGAGAGCCTTATGACTCCACCAAGTGATGATGCCATGATTTTTGACATAGAGACCATTAAAAGCTTGGGCTTTAACATGATTAGAAAACATTGCAAGCTTGAGCCAATGCGCTGGTATTTTCACTGCGATAGAATCGGTATGATTGTATGGCAGGATATTGTAAATGGTGGTACTGAGTACAATATGAATATGATTTGCAATATTCCTACTCTTGTGCGACCTTTTGGAAATACAAAGGACAAGAACAAGATTTTCCTAAAATTTACAGGTCGAAATACAGAAAAATCCAAGGAATTATGGCGTATGGAATGCAGGGATATGATGAAACAGCTTTACAGTGTTCCATGTATTGGTCAATGGTGCCTGTTTAATGAGGGCTGGGGACAGTTTGATGCAAATGGTAACTTAGAATTTGCTAAAAAATTCGATACAACAAGACCATTTGATGCTGCTTCTGGCTGGTTCCATGAAGGCTGTGGAGATGTATATTCTGAGCATCTATATTTCGAAGAACTTCGAGTGAAAAAAGGAGCCCGTCCTTACGTAATAGCTGAATATGGTGGACCTTCCCTTAAGGTGGGCGGACATGTGAAAAAGGATTTTCTCTATGGTTACAAGAGATTTTCTCAGCCAAAAGATTTGCAAGCTTATTATGATAAACTTATGGCAAAAATAAAGTCCCTCAAAGAAGAGGGACTTGCAGGAGCTGTCTATACTCAAGCCACCGATGTGGAAGAGGAGGTTAATGGCCTTATTACTTACGATCGTAAGGTGCAAAAGCTTTATTAAACCAGCTCTGTGGGAAGGCCATACCGAATATAATTCCCATAACAATTGCGCCGGCTGTCTTTATTGTGGACAGGCCGTAGCTTGAAAACATGTTCATATCATTTGTAATTAAATAATAAGAAGTGTAATAGATTCCGGCACCAGGTACCAGTGGAAATATTCCTGCTATTAGGTACACGGTGACGGGATTTTTGCGTTTTGCGGCAAAAGTTCTAGAAAAAACTGTAAGTAAAAATGAGCCTACAACATTTCCGAGGGTAGGAGCGCCAAGTGCCTCCATAATTATGAAGTAAAAAATCCATCCTATGCCACCGGAAATACCACAGTATAAGAGCTCTGATTTTGGTGCAGAAAATACTATGGCAAATGCTAAAGTAGCAATCATGGCTATTACAAACTGAATAATATAATTAACTATCATTAGATGTATGCACCTCCCCCTATTAAATGTGCGATGGTGATTACAATACCAACACCTACGGCTATACAGAAGGCAGTAAGCAATGCATCGATTAATCTGATAGAACCAGATAAATAATCACTGTTGATGAAATCTCTGATACTGTTGGTAAGTGGTATTCCTGGAACCAGCGGCATTATGCCACCGATTATTATCTTATCGTAATGGACTGGCAAGCCTACAGCATACATAAGTATTGCGGTAAGGGAAACCACTATACTGCCAAATACGTTTGTCATTGTTTTTGAATAGGTCTTCTTCTGGAACATAAGAAATACTCTCAGTACCATTCCTACTAAAATTGCCATTATTGAATCGAGTGGTGTTCCTCCATATAAATATGCAAATCCACCGCAGCCGATTCCAGTTGCTATTAATAATGCTAGTGGACTGTATCCAGGGAGTGTTTTGCATTCTCCTAATTTTGTCCATGCATCTTCTATTGAAATATTATGTGCACATACTTCTCTGCATAAATGATTTAGGGCTGCTATGCGACCTAAGTGCATTGGATACATAGGCACATGTCTGATCATCGAACTGGCATGTTCTGTCACCTCGTCTGCGCTAGCAAATATTCCATTGCTGAGTACGTATACGTCACAGTCGGTGATATCGTATGAATTTAAAATTGCCAGTACGCTATCCTCTACTCGATACACCTCTGCTCCGTTTCTAAGCAAGATGTCTCCTAATTCAACTGCAAAGGATAGTACCTTTTTAGTGTCTGTCATGTTAACTCCTTATATCTTGATTTATCTATTTTTGATTATCCAATATTCACATTACTTTTTCAACCAAATCATATTTATTTACAATTGTGGATAACATTGTGGGTAAAAATTAGTTGTTGATTGAAGTGTCACTATTGTGGAAAACTGTCATAAAGCCTTTAAAATAAAGGAATTTCAAAAATGACGAAAAATAGATTTCCACAGCAAAAATTGAAAAAGTGAAGTTATCCTCAACCTAAAAAATATGATTGTGGATATTGTGGATAAGTTGGTAGATAGGTTGATGCAGAAGTCAACAAGATAAAAGAGGATAAAATGGATGCTATTAGGCGTGGAATTTTAAAACTATCAAACAGTGAAAATGTTTGATACCGGAATTATATTATGTGTGATATAATTGAGCTCGTATGATAATTAATGGAGGTAAAGAAATTGGCAGACAGTAGTTCATGTTCATCAGCTAGCTCATGCAGTCGAGGCTCATGTGAAGGATGCCCATCTGCTTCAGCAGCTAAAAAGGGTGTTAGAAATACAGCGTTTCTTGAGGCGCCTAATAAGAATTCAAATATAAAGCATGTTATCGGAGTTGTATCAGGTAAGGGTGGCGTTGGAAAGTCACTTGTTACATCATCACTTGCAGGCATTATGGCGCGTGCAGGATATTCTGTTGGTGTATTGGATGCTGATATTACTGGTCCATCTATTCCAAAGATGTTTGGTGTGCATGGTCCAGCTACAGGCAATGACGAGGGTACATTCCCAGAGGTTGCTGAGGACGGCACAAAGATAATGTCTATAAACCTTATGCTTGATGATGAGGAATCACCAGTTGTTTGGAGAGGTCCTGTTATCGCAGGTGTAGTTAAACAGTTCTGGACAGATGTTCAGTGGGGCGACGTAGATTATCTGTTTGTAGATATGCCACCTGGAACAGGCGATGTGCCACTTACATGCTTCCAGTCACTTCCAGTAGACGGTATTATCATTGTTACCAGTCCACAGGAATTGGTTCAGATGATAGTTAAGAAGGCATACAACATGGCTGAGATGATGCACATCCCAGTGCTTGGCCTTGTGGAGAATTATTCATATATATCATGTCCAGATTGTGGCAAGAAAATTGAGATATTTGGCGAGAGCCATATTGACGAAGTGGCAGCAAGTCTTAATGTTCCTGTACTTGGCAAGATGCCAATGGACAGAAGCTTTGCTACAGCAGCAGACGCAGGCCGCATTTATGACTTAGACAATACGTATCTGTCAGAGGCAAAGTTGGTATTAGAAAAATTATAAAAATGAATTGAGTCGTAGGTAAGAAATAAGGAGATTAAATAATGGCACAGAATCCAGTAGTTACAATTGAAATGGAAAATGGAGACATCATCAAGGCAGAGCTCTATCCTGAGGTTGCTCCAAACACAGTTAACAACTTCATTAGTCTTATTAATCATGATTTTTACAATGGAGTTATCTTCCACAGAGTTATTAAGGGCTTTATGTTACAGGGCGGAGATCCAGATGGAACAGGTATGGGTGGCCCTGGATACTCAATAAAGGGAGAGTTCTCAAGCAATGGATTTAAGAATGACTTAAAGCATGAGCCAGGTGTTCTTTCTATGGCTCGTACAATGTTCCCTGATTCAGCAGGAAGCCAGTTCTTTATTATGCATAAGAATAGTCCACATCTTGATGGTGATTATGCAGCTTTTGGTAAGGTTATCGAGGGCATGGATATTGTAAATAAAATTGCAGAGGTTGATACTGACTGGTCAGATAGACCTTTGACAGAGCAGAAGATGAAGAAGGTTACAGTAGAGACATTCGGTGTGGATTATCCAGAGCCTGAAAAGCAATAGTTTTTTAGCTATGCTAAAATAGCTATACCACCATTAGCGACATTTCCGGAGGAAATTTTAAATGCTCTGATGGTACCGTTCTAGTTGAAATATTAGAATTGTTATGTTACTATTACGGCACGCCTTTGGCGTGTCGTTTTTTCTTATTATTTATTTTCTTATTTATACCCATATAAAATGAAATTTAAATTTAATAATATTGCTGCTAGCTTTATACTCTGGGGACTAGTTGAATTTTGCTCGATTATTTATTGTGCCCTGAGAAGGCGTAGAGAACAAAAGAAAAGAGCTATAAAAGAGCTGTATATTAAACGCGTCCTTAGGCTGTTACCTAAGTGCGCTGATAGTATAGAGCTTCTTAGAGAGCTTTACTATAGCTTTGGAAATAATAGATATCTTAGGAGTATGTTGATCAGAGCAATAAGGTATCAGGAGAAGCAGGCTGATAACAGAGTGTATGTGTCTGCAGGATTTTCCTATATTGAAAGAAAATTAGGTTGCGAACCTATTAACTATATGCACAGATATCTTTCAGAAAATGAACTTGAAGTTGGTAATTACAGTCTTGTAGACTTGCATGAATTGGAAGTTCTAACAAAGGAGAGATTTTCTTTGTGGAAAACTGAAAATGATAGATTTCTAACTTATATGAAAAAGCAGAGGACAAAACTGTTATTTGAGAAATCTGTCTTATTATTCTGCAATTTATTAATTTACCTCAAATATAGTAACGATATTACTCTGCTAATATTTGCAGTTGTAAACACAATTGGCCTAGTGAGTTTTATTATTCTGGATTATGATTGCTGTGTTGTAGATGAGAAAAAGCATGAAGGAAATCTTGCAAGAAAAAATAAAGGCAAAAAAAGAGCCCTTGCCAAAGATAAAAGACTACGTGAAATCTTTCAAATAGCTGGTGGCATGGGCTTAATTGTAAATATTACTTTGTTTGCGATTCGTCTGTTGGAACAGGAAGCTTTATTCTAAGCTTGGTTATTCGTTTCTTTTCAACAGCCAGTACTCTGACTATAATGCCTTCTTCTGAAACATAGGTCTCACCAACATTTGGGAAGTGGTCAAATGCTCCTACAATATAACCGCCGATTGTGTCATAGTCCTCGCTAGAGAATCCAAGAGGGATGATATCACACAAATCCTCTAAGTTCATTGAGCCAAGTACTTGGTACTCTCTGTCGCTGATGCGAACAACAGGATCTTCCTCATCTTCATCGTATTCATCACGGATTTCTCCAACGATTTCTTCTAATAAATCCTCTAGAGTAATCATACCGGATAGATCGCCGTATTCATCCAAAACGATGGAGAGGGAAGCGGCTTCCTTTCGCATTTCATCGAAAAGATCTGATACGTTTTTCATCTCGTAGGTGAAATAAGCATCTCTCAAATAGTTCTTAATAGAAAAATCAGAAGTAGGAGTAAGTCCAAGGAAATCCTTCATATTGACTATTCCGATGACTTTGTGAGTGTCTGGCTCACAAACTGGAAGTCTTGTGTACATGTCCTCTTTGAAAACCTCGATTAATTCCTGGTATGAAATATCGGCATCTACCATGGTCATGTCGATTCGAGGAATCATAACTTCTTTTGCTGTGGCATCTGAAAAATCAAATACCTTGTGAATCATAGTACGCTCATCACTTTCGATTTCACCTGTTTCGTGGCTGACATCAACCATTGTGCGGATTTCTTCTTCTGTAATTGTATTGTCCTTGAAATCAGGGTCGATGCCAAAAAGTCTGATGAATAATCCTGATAGGAAATTGACTATTGCAATCACAGGTGTAAATAGCCACATGGTGCCGCCTATTATAGGGGCAAAATGTAAGCTGAGCCTAGTTGAATAGCTTGTAGCAAGTGACTTAGGTGTGATTTCTCCGAAAATCAATATTAATAAGGTGAGAATACCTGTTGCGATGCCAGCACCCTTGTTACCTAGCAAATCAATTGCAAGGGTAGTGGCTAAAGAAGATGCTGACAGGTTCACGATATTGTTTCCTATGAGAATAGCTGAAAGCATTTTCTTAGGACGGTTGATAACCTTTAAAACCCTAGCAGCTTTTTTGTCACCGTCATCAGCCATGGTTTTGATTTTTATTTTATTAGCTGTTGTAAGGGCTGTCTCTGCTGATGAGAAAAAAGCAGATAGTGCCAACAAAATGAAAAGAATTACAAAACGAACTGTCGTATGCGAATCCAAATAAAAACCTCCCGTATATACATATTAAATATTAGCTTTGATTATAGCATTTATTCGTTTTTAATAAAATCTCTAGAAGATGAACTTGAATTAATGCACATTTAGTGTGGCAATTTAGGTTGACTTGCTTTAAAGTAAATAGGTAAGTGAGTTATTCACCGAGGGGATGTGGTGTTAGTAACTCTAATACTTATAGTTAGGAAATGATTTATGAAAAAGAAACTTCTTGTTATAGGGTTATCTCTATATATTGCGGCTACAATGGTGGCTTGTGGCGGACATAGTCAAAAGGAAATTGACTTGCGTGACCAGGGAGTAGAGGCCCTTGATGCAGGTGATTATGAGACTGCTATCAAGTTATTTAATAAGGCTTTGGGTTGCTCCATTGGAAAAGTCACTGATTTGGAAATAGACATTAATTACTACAAAGCGGCAGCTCAGTTTAAATCTGGTGATTTTGAAGGGGCGGCAGCTACCTACGAGGCTTTGATTAAATATGATGGCGACAATTATGAGCCTTACTTTTTGCGAGGAAGTATTTATGCTTCTGAAGGTGAGGTAGGAAAGGCCATTTTGGATTATGATAAGGCTGTTGAGGTAGATAAAAAGAATTATCTTCTTTATATAGAAATATATGAGAATCTTGATTCTCTTGGATATACAGATCAGGGCAAGGTATATTTAAATAATGCGCTCCAGATTTCAGATAAATCTGCGGAGGCTGGCTATTATAAGGGCCGAATCAACTATATGCTTGGTCAGACTTCTCAGGCCCAGGAGTTATTGCAGAAGGCTGTGGACAAGGATATCGTTGAGGCTAGACTTTATCTTGCTAAGATATATCAGGATCAGGGTGATTATGACAAGGCCCAGAAATTGCTTGAAGAGTACGCAAAATCCGAAGATGTCACAAGCGAGGCCCTTGCTACTTTAGGTGACATTGAGATGGCTAATGGAAATTATGAGAATGCTTTGGGGTACTATGAAGCTGGGTTGAGTCTTAAATCAATAGACAATATGCCTGACCTGTTGAAGGGACAGGTTTCAGCTCTTGAACACCTAGGTAGGTTCACCGAAGCATGCGATGCATTGACACAATATCTTGAATCTTACCCTAATGATGAGGTTGCAAAAAAGGAGCTAATATTCCTACAAACCCGATAGAAATACTAATGACACGCTACAATATGTAGTGTGTCTTTTTTATGTTTAAATACCAAATATTGTGTGTGTTGAATCGTAATTCTACCTAGAAAATATTCAAAAGTGAAATGGGATTTTAGGTAATAATGACGAAAAGCACAATATATAGTGATTAAACATTGACCCCTCACCCTATATTTTGATAACATATATTCAAGTCGAAAGTACCTTAATGCAACACTTAGCTGGCAAAGCAAAAAGGTTACAGGGGGAGTCCTTTTTTGACATGTTTTAAGGATACTAGAGAAAGGAAATTGGTGAGGAAAATTGTTTGACGTAGTAAAAAGAGATGGTGAAATAGCAGAGTTTAATTTGGGGAAGATTAACGATGCAATCGCAAAGGCCTTCGAGGCAACTGGAAAGGAATACAATGACGATATAATCGGTTTATTATCGCTTCGTGTTTCGGCTGATTTCCAGTCAAAAATTAAAGAGAGCAAAATCACTGTAGAGGACATTCAGGATTCTGTAGAAAATGTACTTGAGCAGACTGGATATACAGATGTTGCAAAAGCATACATTTTATATAGAAAGCAGCGCGAGAAGATGCGCAACATGAAGTCTACAGTTTTGGATTATAAAAATGTAGTAGATAGCTATGTTAAGGTAGAGGATTGGAGAGTTAAGGAGAACTCTACAGTTACATATTCTGTAGGTGGTCTCATCCTTTCTAACTCTGGTGCAATCACTGCAAATTACTGGCTTTCAGAGATTTATGATGAGGAGATTGCAAATGCACACCGCAGCGCAGATATCCACATTCATGATCTTTCAATGCTCACAGGTTACTGCGCAGGATGGTCATTAAAGCAGCTTATCCAGGAGGGACTTGGTGGTATTACTGGCAAGATTACTTCAGCTCCTGCTAAGCACCTTTCAGTACTTTGCAACCAGATGGTAAACTTCCTCGGTATCATGCAGAATGAATGGGCTGGCGCTCAGGCATTCTCATCATTTGATACATACCTTGCACCATTTATTAAGACTGATAATCTTTCATACGAAGAAGTTAAAAAGTGCCTTGAGGCATTTATATATGGTGTTAACACACCTTCTCGTTGGGGAACACAGGCACCATTTTCTAATATCACATTAGATTGGACAGTACCTAATGACTTGGCAGAGCTTCCAGCTATCGTTGGTGGCAAGGAAATGGACTTCAAGTACAAGGACTGCAAGAAGGAAATGGATATGGTCAACAAGGCATTCCTTGAGATTATGATTGAGGGTGATGCTAATGGTCGTGGATTCCAGTATCCTATCCCTACATATTCTATTACTCGTGATTTTGATTGGTCAGATACTGAGAACAACAGACTCTTATTTGAGATGACTGCAAAATATGGTACTCCATATTTCAGCAACTATATTAACTCAGATATGGAGCCAAGCGATGTTCGTTCTATGTGCTGCCGTCTTCGTCTTGACCTTAGAGAGCTTCGCAAGAAGTCAGGCGGTTTCTTTGGCTCAGGCGAGAGCACAGGATCTGTTGGCGTTGTTACTATCAACATGCCACGTATCGCATACCAGGCTAAGGACGAGGCAGATTTTTATGCTCGTTTAGATAGACTTATGGATATTAGTGCTCGTTCACTTAAAATCAAGAGAGGCGTTATTACAAAGCTTCTTGATGAGGGATTATATCCATACACTAAGAGATATCTTGGTACATTTAACAACCACTTCTCTACAATCGGACTTATCGGTATGAATGAAGTTGGTCTTAATGCTAACTGGCTTCGTGCTGATATGACAGATAAGAGAGTACAGGAATTTACAAAAGACGTTCTCAATCATATGCGTGAGAGACTCTCTGATTATCAGGAGATGTACGGTGACCTCTACAATCTTGAGGCTACACCTGCTGAGTCTACAACATACAGATTTGCAAAGCATGATAGAGAGCAGTTCCCAGATATCATCACAGCAGGCAAAGAAGGAGACACTCCTTTCTATACAAACAGCTCACATATGCCAGTTGAGTTTACATCAGATATATTTGATGCTCTTGAGGTTCAGGATGAGCTCCAGACACTTTATACATCTGGTACAGTATTCCATGCATTTATCGGTGAGAAGCTTCCTACATGGGAGTCAGCTGCCAATCTTGTTCGCAAGATTGCTGAAAATTATAGATTGCCATACTATACACTTTCTCCAACATACTCAGTATGTAAGGAGCATGGCTACATAGCAGGTGAGCATTACACATGTCCACACTGCGGCAAGACAGCTGAGGTATACAGCCGAATCACTGGTTACTATCGTCCAGTTCAGAACTGGAACGAGGGCAAGACTCAGGAATACAAGAATCGTAAGCTTTATGATATAGCAGGTTCTGTATGCAGACGTGCTGGTGAGAAGACTGCAGCAGCAAAGCAGCCACAGGTTAATCTTGAGATTGTTTCTGAGGAAAAGGAAACTGGTGTAAAATATCTTTTCACAACAAAGACATGTCCTAACTGCGCTAGAGCAAAAGAGATTCTCGAGGATGAGGATTACATCCTTGTAGATGCAGAGGAGCAGCAGGATTTGACTAAAAAATATGGTGTTATGCAGGCGCCTACTCTTGTAGTTGTTAATGGAGATGAGGTTACTCGTTATGCCAATGCCAGCAACATCCAAAAATATGCGGATGAGAATCTTTAATTAAAAATACTAGGGCCACTCGTGCAAAATGTACGGGTGGCTCTTTTTCTTTTTGTACGAAAACACAACGAAAAAATTTCGCCGGCTAATATAGGATTTGTTATAATACTCATATAAGACTTTGGTGGTAAAAATTATGAGAAGGGGGACTAGTTTTATGGCTACTAGAGTATACCAGTGCCTAAAAGAAATAGGCGACAAAATAATGGCCAACAAGGATTTCCTGACTGACTTAGACAGAGAAATCGGCGATGCAGACCATGGAGTAAATATGGCTCGTGGATTTGCAGCTGTAGTGGAGAAAGTACCTGAAGACGAGGGCGATATTGGGGCCGCTCTCAAGAAAACAGGTATGACACTTTTATCTACCGTTGGTGGAGCATCCGGACCACTTTACGGTACAGCTTATATGGAGGCAGCCAAGGTGTTCGCGGGAAAAACTGCCGTTTCCCCAGAGGACTTTAAGGCTGCTCTCGAAGCAGCAATCGCTGGTATCCAAAAGCGAGGCAAAGCTGTAAAAGGCGAAAAGACAATGCTTGATGCACTTATGCCAGCTTACGATGCTTTCTCTGAAAAGGTTGATGCAGGAGCTGATTTAAACGAAGCTCTAGATGCTGCTTGTGCAGCAGCTGCTGAGGGTGTGGAGTACACCAAAACAATTGCGGCCACAAAGGGACGCGCAAGTTACCTTGGACAGAGAAGCGTTGGTCACCAGGATCCAGGCGCTACTTCAGCTACATTGACTTTGGAAACTATCAGAGATTTCTTGAAAGGATAATGTAGCAGAAAGGGGGATTTAATGGTTGGATTGGTTCTTGTGTCCCATAGCTGGAAGATTGCTGAGGGGCTAAAGGATTTGACTAGTGAGATTGCACCGACCCACAAGGGAATCGTATGTGCAGCTGGCCTGGAGGACAAAACCATAGGCACAGATGCGATTCGTATTTCCGAAGCAATTAAAGAGGCTAATGACGGTGATGGGGTTATAGTTTTAGCTGATTTGGGTAGCGGTGTCATGAGTTCTGAGACAGCAATTGAGCTTATTGAAGATGAGGGCATTGATGTAAGACTTGCAGATGCACCAATCGTAGAGGGCACAATTGCAGCAGCGGTTAGTGCCATGTGCGGAAGTAATATTGATGCAGTTTTAAAAGCTGCAGAGGATACCCGCGGCGCGCATAAAGTTTTATAAGAGTTTCGTTGTGGACAGCCTGAGAGTGCAACAGGCGAGATATAGGAGGAGGTAATATTTTATGAAAAAACTTATTAACGAAGTTGATAATATAGTTGATGAGATGCTTGACGGTATGGTGGCAGCTTACCCACAGTATATACGCCGCCTCGATGGACTTGATGTAGTAGTGAGAGCCGGAGGCTCAAAGGGAAAAGTTGCTCTAGTGTCTGGCGGTGGTAGCGGACATGAGCCAGCTCATGGTGGATATGTAGGAAAGGGTATGCTGGATGGAGCTATTGCTGGTGCGGTATTTACATCCCCTACACCTGACCAGGTATATGAAGCAATTAAGGAAGCAGATGGCGGCAAGGGGGTATTGCTTGTTATCAAGAATTACACAGGTGATGTAATGAACTTTGAGATGGCCGCTGACATGGCGAGAGATGAGGGAATCGAAGTCGACCAGGTTATCACAGCTGATGATGTGGCGGTTGAAAACAGTACTTGGACAACAGGCCGTCGCGGAATCGCAGGTACTATTTTTGTACACAAGATCGCTGGCGCATGTGCTGAGGCAGGAGGAAGCCTTGCTGATGTAAAGCGTGTTGCTGAAAAGGTAATTGCAAATGTACGTTCAATGGGTATGGCTGTTGACGCATGTACAGTTCCTGCTGCTGGCAAACCAAGCTTTGATTTGGCAGAGGATGAAATCGAAATCGGTATCGGTATTCATGGTGAGCCAGGCGTTAACCGTGAAAAGATTGGCACAGTAAATGAAATCTCCGACAAGCTTCTCGATAAGATTTTCGCTGAGGGCATTTACAATTCTGGCGATGAAGTGGCAGTGATGGTCAACGGAATGGGCGGCACACCTTTGATGGAGCTCTTTGTGGCAAACAAGCACATTAAGGAAGTTTTGGATTCCAAGGGAATCAAAGTTGCAAAGACTCTTGTCGGCAACTATATGACATCTCTTGATATGGAAGGCTTTTCTATCACACTTCTCAAAGTAGATGATGAGCTAAAGAAGTTGCTTGCAGCACCAGCTGATACACCAGCTTTTGTGCAGGTATAGGAAAAATTATACGTAAAATTACATGGAGCCATTCGCACCTAGCGTGCGGATGGCTTTTTTGCTGGAAAATTACAAGATAAAACTCTCGACACAGAATGTTCATATAAATGATTAAATTGAACCTTGAAATGGACTTCGATTTTTTATATTTAATTTAGGAAATGTCTTCTGAATTATCTGATAATTGTTAGTTGGAAATGCTGCTGAATTCCTCTTAAATAAGGGGAAATAGCATGTCAAATAGGTCGTAACAGAATAATTCAAAACGAGAAATATACCACAACGGTGTATTTTGAAAAAATGTGTTGACAGAAGTGCTTTAGGGTATTATGATACTACCTGTAATATTCAAATGCGAATAAGCATGGAATGCTAAAAAGTTTGTGGCATATTACACAGAAATTCCGGAAAAATGTAGTAATTATGCCCAATGCAGTTAATGCAAATTGTTTCAAACGCTGTATGGAACTCGAAAAGGCTGATATTTTTTTCATAGTAACAGTTTTTTTTGAGTGAGAATAAAAGACAGTGGAGTGCGTATTAAATGTGTTATAAGTGTGAATTCATTTATACATGTTTAGGGAGTTAATGAAAAGAGGAAATGGCATGAGAAAAATTAAACACCTCAAAGTTACAAAAAGAATTGTAGCATTGGCAATGATGACCGCATTGATGTTTAGCAATGCGGTATTTTTCGTGTCTGCAGATGAAACTGCGGGTACGAATGTATCTCAATCACAGAGCGGAGATACTACACAAGCCTCTTCTGACAATCAATCAGGAGGTTCTACTAATGGAGGAGGCTCGACCACTACGGATAACAATGTAGCTGGAGATAATACAGGTAGCGCTCAGAATGCAAATGGAGACAGCGCCGGAGCAGGTAGCCAGAATGCAAATGGAGACAGCGCCGGAGTAGGTAGCCAGAATGCAAATGGAGATAGCGCTGGGGCAGATGGTCAGATTAATATGACATATCCAGTTATGACAATGGATCCAGATTTGTTTGGAACTACTGTTGATTATGTGCTTAATGGTGGAAACTATGTACCTACGGGTGCAGATCCAGCGGACCCAACAAATCCAGCAGACCCAACAAATCCAGCGGACCCAACAAATCCAGCGGACCCAACAGATCCAACAGCCCCAACGGATCCAGAAGAAATTCACTATACAGATTCTGATGGAAATGAAATTGACCCTAGTGATATCTTCTCTGAAGATGCAGACGGTCATAAGGTATTAAACCTTAACATACTGTACCAGACAGATGAAGATGGTAATTTGAAAAAGGACGAAGAAGGCAATTATGTTGCGGATCCTGATGCTATTTATTCAGTAGATTCAGAAGGATATCTATTAGATAAAAATGGTGAGCGCATATTAGATGAAAATGGTGATCCAATTATAGTTTCGGATCCAACTAATACAACTATAGCTTCACATGTCCATACCTTTGGAGATTACCATTATGCAGGAAAGAATGCAGATGGAGTTGATTATCACGAGCGTAATTGTACTTTCTCAGGATGCGATGCAAAAGAGACTGAGGACTGTGATAAGGAAGTCGTTCGTGAAGGTGACTTCGAGGTAACACGCTGTAAAGTGTGTGGACAGGAATTTAATAGAGTATATGCAAAGCCAGTGATCAATTCTGTAGAATTTAGCACTACTCCTGAAAAGAATTCAGAAAATATTGATGTATATACATCGGAAGTGACTGTTACAGTAAATGCTCGTTGCGAGGCAGAACATGGCGCTACTTTTAAATTAGAAGGTGTAGATCAAAATTCAGACGCATATGTAACATTTGAGTTAACTCAGCAAGGCGAGCCAGATGAGAATGGCAATGCAAATTATACATATACTTTCTCGGGCAAGGAGTTATTCTATAGCATTGAAAAGGTTACAGGATATGCTAACAATTACGAGGATGGATTATATGTGGAAAAAGAATGTAAATTCATAGTTAATAATACTTCTATGAAAATAGACGGGGCTGTAGCCTTCGTAACCGCCACTAACGCAGATGGTCAACGAGTATGGACTTATGATGGCGATAGATATTATTCTGACAATTGGTATTCAGCTTCATTGGAAGGTAATCCAGAGACAATAGAGGTGAGATTCCAGGGATCTTCAAATTCTGAAGTTAATTATTTCCGAGTATATGATAATGGAGAAGAAATTTCTGAAGAAAAAATAACTAATAACACTGGAGATCCAGTAGAAGGCCCATACTCAGAAGCATATACGAATTGGAACGGAATAGAGGTTAAATATGATTATAAGCGTATGTCATTTTGCCTTCCTTGGTGTTATCGGAAGTACTATGAATTAAATTATGAGTGCAAAATTCCTACCACTATCGAGGGTGAGCACACATATTTAGTTGAGTACGGAGAAGATTCTTCCCACGTAGAGACAAGTGAAATCACTATTAACATTGATAACACAGTACCAGTAATTGACTCAATCTCATACAATGGCAATTCTACTCCAGCAGGTACTTCAGGAGCTGACGCAGGCTACTACAATGAGGATGTAGAAGTAGAAGTAGTTGTAACAGAAGAGAATTTAGTTAATACAGAAAAGCTTGACGACTTAAAGCTTGTTGAGGAAGGTGGAAGTAGCAGACCTCTTACATTTAAGGAAAAGCGTGGAGATAAATACGTGTTCTCTGCTACTGCTTCATCAGAAGGCAAATACCACGTAGAAGGTTTTGTTCAGGATAAAGCTAAGAACAGAAAAAACCTCGCTGAGCAAAGTGCATTCATTATTGACAAGACTAATCCAGAGATTACTTTAGATTTTGACAATACAGAAGCTAAAAATGGTAAGTACTACAATGCAGCCAGAATAGCAACAGTTACAATTAAAGATGCTAACTTTGATCCAGATGATAAGTACATCACATTAAATATCTCTGAAAAAGATGGCAAGGCTGCTTCAGGTGGCTGGGAAAAGTCAAGTGAAGGTAGCTACACAAAGAAGATAAACTTCGATGCAGATGGTGTATATAGCTTCACAGTATCTTGCAAGGATAAGGCAGCAAATGCTAGCACAAGCGTTTCAGCTGATGAGTTTGTAATTGACACAAGCGTACCTACCATTGATGTTGATTTTGATAACAATACAGCTTCAAACGAGTACTACTATAAGGACGCTAGACAGGCAACTATCGTAGTAGAGGATGCTAACTTTGATTCTAAGCTTGTAGTAATCGAAAAGACTGGCGAGGATGGAGCAAATGCTTTGCCTAGCGTTGGAGGATTTTCAGATGCCGACAAGAAGCATTCAGCCTCTATGAACTTTGATAAGGATGGCAAATATGCATTTAGAGTCACATGTCAGGATTTAGCTGGTAATGTGGCTGAGACATACACAAGTAGCGTATTTGTTATTGATACTGTTGTTCCAGAGGTAGAGATTACTGGTGTAGCTGATATGTCTGCTAACAACGGAGCAGTTAATCCTGTTATCACATCTACAGATGAGAATTTAAAGGTAGAGGGCGTTGTAGTAAATCTTAAGGGTGCCAATAACGGAACAATTTCAAGTGTAGGCAAGGCTACAGCAGTAAACGGCGGATTTTCAGTAGAGATTCCTGACCTACCTCATACAAAAGAAAATGATGACTTGTACATCCTTACAGCTACAATTACTGATTTAGCTGGAAATGTTACTGAAAAGGAAATTAAGTATTCTATCAACAGATTCGGTTCAGTATACGTACTTGGTGATGGAACACTTTCAATGATTGATAACTATTATGTTGTTAAGCCACAGGACGTAGTTGTTACAGAGATTAATGTAGATGAATTGACATATAAGGAAGTTTCTATCACATACGATGGAAGTGTTAAGGAGCTTTCAAGCGGCCGTGACTATTCTACATCTGAGACTTTAAATGAGCATTCATGGCATTCAATTAGCTACAAGGTTAATAGCTCTAACTTCAGAAATGATGGTCTCTACTCAGTATCAATCTATTCTGAGGACAAGGCTACAAACACACAGAGTAATAAGGCAAAGGGAGCAGATATTGACTTCTTAGTAGATTCAACAGCTCCAAGTATTGTTGTGGCAGGTGTTGAAAGTGACGGAGTATATCAGGAGGCTGAACATGATTTCTCTGTAAATGCTACAGATACAATCGGTATTGCAGGATTGACAGTATATCTTGATGATGTGGTTCTTGCTGAGTTTACAGCAGAAGAGCTCAATGAGAATGGTGGTACAGAGATTCTTACAATCCCAGGTAAGGATGATTATCAGCAGCTTGAAATTGTATGTTCTGACGTAGCAGGCAATGAGGCTAACCTCAGCTGCAACAACATTCTCGTTTCAGTACAGGCTCAGAAGTTAGTTGATGAAGATATAATTCAGAAGACAGCAGTTGATGATGATATTATCCCAACAGTAGGATTCCTTAAGAAGCCTATTACTTGGATTGTTATTATATTAATTACTGTTTTATTAATTACTACAGGTGTAATTACATATAAGAAAAAAGCAAAATAATTCGCAAAAGGGAGAATTATAAAAATGAAGGGACTTAAAAGACTTTGCATCAGTTTATCAATTATGGGCACAGTATTGCTTTCTGCAATATTGCCTAGCAACCTTGCATTTGCAAAGGAGAAAAAGCCTACATCAGATGATGCAAAGAATGGTGTGGTTCAAGTAAATATCGTATTTACGGATGAAGCGGAGCAAAAGCATATTTTATGTGGAGGTTCAGGCTTTATTGTGGGTGATCCAGAAGAAACAGAATATGTTATTACTTGTAACCACATTGTTAGCCCTTCGGATGAAATGAAGGTAGCAGCTTTTGAGTTTTACCAGATTCCAATGGAGGAAGATACTCTTAGCAGGACAAACTATGAGGTAGAAGTTGTTTTAGAAGGTGATGTGGTAGTTTCTGCAGCAGTAATGAATTCAAGTGCAGAACTTGATCTTGCTGTTTTGAAATTATCACAGCCTATTTATACGAGAGAGCCTCTTACTATACTTACATCAAAAAATTACAGCACAGACTCTCTTCCTTATGCTACAACAGAGAGAGTATATGCATTAGGTTATCCAGATATAATCAATTATGATTCAGTAGTTCAGTATTTTTCTGACCAACAGGTGGTTATGACCGCTGGAAGTATAGTAAATCTTTTAAATTTAAATGGTGTTCAAGTAATCGAAAGTGACATTAATATCGGTCCTAACAATTGTGGTGGTCCGATAGTAAATGAATATGGCTATGTAATTGGTATGAATCTTTTGACAAAGGATGGAATGTATAGCTGTTCTTTGGATTCTACTAAGATAGCAAAGGTACTTGACGGTTTGGGAGTTACTTATTCCAAGGTGAATAAGAATCCTGAGGAGAAGGAAGAAAAGCCAGCGACTGTTGTAACAGAGCCGGTTGAAACTATTCCGACTTATATTTTTATTATTATTGGCGTCGGTGCCGTTTTAATAGTTGGCTTGATTGTAGCGTTAATTGTTATAAAAGTTTCCCACAGAGCAGATAAGGAAGAGAAACCAAAGAAAGAAAAGAAAAAGAAAAATAAAGTAGAAGCACAGCAAAATGATGCTTTAGCTAAATATGTATCTAAACAAGATAGCGAAGAAGTTAGAAAGTTGGGGTCTATTCAGGAGAATGGATCTGATACGACTATTTTATCAGGAAATATTGGAGTAAATGAAACTACTATCTTAGATGCCAAGAATCCTATTTCTGAGCAGCTTAAAATTGGCACATTGCTTAGATTAAAAACAGGCGAGAAGATAGTGATTAATAAAGCATATTTCACAATAGGTAAGGATAACTTACATGTGGATTATTGCATGAAAGACAATAGAACAATCAGCCGTCAGCATGTGATTTTCAAACAGGCGAAAGAGGGCTTATATATAGAAGATAATAATTCAACTAACGGAACATGGTTAAATGGTAAAAAGTTAGTATTTGGACGTGCGGAATTAGTTCGCAATGGGGATTTGATAAGGATATCAAATGAAGAATTTGAGTATCAAGCATAGGAGACAGTTATGAAGAAGTTTAATACAGATGCGATTACAGATATTGGCGTCAAGAAATCTGTTAATCAGGATGCTCTGTTACTAAAGCAGGCTCACTCAACTGCTGTGGGTGACATATGTTTTGGATGTTTATGTGATGGAATGGGTGGGCTTTCCGCCGGCGAAATAGCTAGTTCAGCATTAGTCCATAGAATGGATGAATGGTTTAGAGTGGAATTACCAGGATTACTTTCGAGACCAGATTTTACGGAGTCTTTATCAGAAGATCCTTCTTGCGAGAATATTTATCTCAGGCAGGTAGAGAAAAACTGGGATTACATTGTGAACGAAATGAATGTGCGTCTCCAAAAGTATGGTATGCAAAAGGGGATTCGAATAGGGACTACAATAGTAGCCATTCTCGTTATCGAGAATGATTACATTATTATGAATGTAGGGGATTCTAGAGCATATCGTTGTAGTGATGAAGAATGTGATTTGCTTACTCACGATCATAGCTATGTGCAGCAGCAGATGGATATGGGCCGGATGACACGAGAAGAGGCTAAAGTTAGCGATAAGAAGAGTGTGTTATTACAGTGTGTAGGTGCATCAGAAGAAGTGGTCCCATCATTCTATTATGGAAAATGTGGGGACAATAATAAATATTTGTTATGTTCAGATGGCTTGTGGAGGCGTATGGAAGAAAAAGAAATTATAAGTATGCTCCAAAGAAAACAGGCGCTGGAAGCCATGACAAATTTGGTTAAGAAAAGAGGAGAAACAGATAATATCTCAGGTCTTGTGATAGCTGTTTAGAAGTAATGCTTAAAATTGGTTCAGTTATTGATGGAAAATACAAAATATTAAATAGAATAGGACAAGGTGGAATGAGTACTGTCTATTTGGCGATGAATGAGCGCGCCAATAAACAGTGGGCAGTTAAGGAAATTAGAAAAACTGATTCTTCCGAGTTTGCAGTTACATTGGCTAGTATTAAGACAGAGACAGAGTTATTAAAAAATCTGTCTCATCCTAATTTGCCTAGTATCGCAGATATTATCGACTACGAGGGCAGTATTCTTGTCGTGATGGACTATATAGAGGGAAATACCCTTAGCCTAGCTGTAAAAGACTATGGTCCTCAACCACAGGAATATGTTATTGAATGGGCTAAGCAATTATGTAATGTGCTTGGGTACTTACATTCTCAGGAATCTCCTATTATCTATCGTGATTTGAAGCCAGGTAATATAATGCTCAGACCTGATGGTCGATTGGTGCTTATAGATTTTGGTACAGCACGAAGATACAAGGTAGAGAACATAGAGGACACTACTTGCCTTGGAACAAGAGGATATGCTGCTCCAGAACAATTTGGTGGGCAGGGACAGACAGATGCTAGAACCGATATTTACTGTTTAGGTTCTACTATGTACCACCTTCTTACAGGTAAAAATCCTAGTGAGCCACCATATGAAATGTATCCTATCAGATACTGGGATGATAGATTTTCTCAGGGCTTAGAGAAAATTATTTTGAAGTGCACTCAGCTTGATCCAAATAAAAGATATCAAAATTGTGCAGAGCTGTTATATGATCTTGAACACTATAATGAGCTTGATAATTCATACAGAAGAAAAGAGAAGATTAAAATGGCATCGTTTGTAGCGATGCTAACTCTTTCTATTATAACGGGAATTGGCTCTTGGTTAATGAAGAGTGATGCAAAAGCTGTTCAAGGTACCAATTATGATTCTTATGTAGATTATGCTCAGAAAAGTGATACTTTCGAGGATAAAGAGGAGTCATACATTTCTGCGATTTCAATAGACCCATCCAAAGCAGATGCTTACATTGATTTATTGGATAAGGTGTATTTAGAGGATGGAGTATTCTCGGAGGAAGAAGCTCAGACAATCAGACAGGTTTTGATTACACCTGATCATAAGAGGACTTACGAGGAAATCCTGTCAACAAATGAGGCTGGTTATGCGCTGTTTGCTTATAGAATGGGAATTGCTTATTTCTATAGCTACGAAGGTGGGGGCAATAAGCAACAGTCTGCATACTGGTTCCATAAGGTAAATGATGGCTTGTTAAGTGAAAGCCAGACTGAGAGAGCTGAGAGATTAGGAAGTATTGCGGATTACTATATTAATCTGGGAAATGTTGATAAAACAGGAGACAACAAGGTAAGCTACAGTGAATACTGGGATGATTTGGTGGCTGTTTGTGATGGAAATATAGCAGAGCTTGATAATCCAAACACTGCGTTAATTATTTATAAAGAGATGGCCTCACAGATAAATATTAATGCTGCAAAATACCATGATGATGGAATTACCTACGATCAGATGAATCTTCAGTTAATCAATATTGAAGAGCACATAAAAAGTGATATATCAAAGGATGAAATACAGCAGTCTGAAGTGTTAAAAGAGATGGTGACAGAATTAAAGACTAACATTGAAAAAGCACGTCAGACTCTTGAACTTCTTGAAAAACAGTAAAGGAAAAATAGATGACAAGTTTAAATGAAGTATCTGGACAAACAGAGTTTTTAAATACAATGTCACTTATTCTTATGATAATTTCAGTGACTTTCTTAGTGGCTGCCATAGTATTGTGGTTTGTTCTCAAAATTCCGCATTCCTTCAAGGTACTTACTGGAGTAGGGGCAGGTAAATCTATTAGTAAGTTAAAAGAAGGTTCGAAGAATGGTACAGCCGCCTACTACGTAAATACGGATGTTCATGCTTCCTTAAATTGGAATACTTCGGCTAGGTTAGATAACAGAGTATTGCCTAATGAGGACGATGAAGGAACTGTAGTCTTAAATGAAGATACAGTTTTGTTGAGCGAAGATACAGTTGTGTTAAGTAATAATGATGGCTTTGAGATTAACGAAGACATCATTTATACAAATGGAAATAGACAGTAGAGAAGATGGAACATAGATTATTAATATTTGGAAATGGAATTAATAGAGAAATAGAAATCGGTGAGGCATCTAAGCTTTCTATTGGAACAGATAAGCATTGTCACGTGTGGCTTAAGGGAGAAATTTTCCCAAAAGATTTCCTTATTAATCTCGTGATTAGTGAGGAGTCATATACTGTTACTTGTGATGGGGCGATTGAACTGAAGAGAGAATCTGGGGATGAGAATATACCTCTTTCTGAGGAGTTAGCATTCTTTTATAAGGATGAGCCTGACGTATTATTTAATCTTTTCCTTGTATCAGATTTTTCTGATATGTCTACAGATTATCATTTAGAGATTAATCTGGCAGAGATTATGGATATCAGCATCGGTACAAATATAGATTCGGATATACGAATTGATAATCCTAAAGTGCCTGAGATTAATCTTACTTTGCTTAGAGATTTGGAAGGATATCAGGTCTCTATTCAGGATGGATTATATTGTGTAACCCATAATGGTTCAAATATAACTGATAGCGAGTTTATGCTTAGAAATCACGATTTCTTTAGTGTGGCTAATGTTCAGTTTTGGCTGTCTGATGGAAAGTTATATACAGAGAAAAGTGACTATCTGACATGTAAATTACAGACATCTCTAATTCAAGAGCAGAACAATAAATTACAGTATCCCGAATTCATTAGAAATGTTCGTTTGCAGTTTAAACAACCTGTAGAAAAGCTAGAGGTATTAGATCCAAAGCAAAAGCCAAGTGAGCCAGAGGGCGGCATTTTAGAAAAACTCATACCTATGATAGTTATGATGATTTTGATGACTGTAATGCGAGTGATGATTAGAAGTAACATCATGTACGCTATATATTTTGTCATGATGATGGGTATGAGCTCGATAATGACTGTTGTTGGATTCATTAGAGCAAAAAAGAAATACAATGAGGCTATTGTACGCAGAGAAAACATATACAACGACTATATAGAAAATAAGGATAATGAAATCCTTGGTAAGCGATATGATGAGCGCTTAATTGCAAAGAAGATGTGTGTGTTGCCAGAAGAGACTATCGAGCAGATAGAGAATTTTGATGCACGTCTATTTGAGAAGCTTAGAGATCATGAGGATTTCCTTGATGTACCTCTTGGAATTGGCGTAGTAGATTCTGTTAATCAGGTAGATTTCAAAAAGCATGAGTATGTAGAGACAGATGATCCATTTATGGATATTCCTTCTAATATTCATGATAAATATGAAAAGCTTGATGATATGCCAGTTGTTTTACATCTTAGAGATTTGGATGCAGTGGGATTTTTAGGAACTAGAACGAAACTGTATCAGATAATGAAGAATATTATAGTGACACTTGCTGCACAGCAGTTTTATCAAGATGTTAAGTTCTATGTGATGCTAAATAAAGAGGATATCCCATATTTTGACTGGATTCGTTGGTTCCAAAATGTAAATGAACCTGGACGAAGAAATATTCTTTATGATGATGGAAGTAAGAAAACTATTTTAGAGTCTATTTACAATGAACTTTCAGCTCGTGAGGGAATGAAAAAAGAGGAGTTGGCGAAAGAGCCTCACTACATCGTATTTGCGTATCGCTCTGAGAATATGAGTGGACACCCAATTACCAAATATGTAGAGAAGGCTGCTGAACTCAATTTTACATTCCTGTTTTTTGAGGAATATAAGGAACTTCTTCATGAGGCCTGTGACGAGCTTGTTTGTCTTGACAGAGATGCATATAGCGGATTTATTCAAAAAGCAGATGATGCTGTAACAACTATTGAATTCAAGTATCAGCATTTGAATAGTGCCCATGTCGCTGCAGCTGCATTAAAACTGGCATGTGTGCATGTAAATGAAATAAGTTTGGAAAGTACTCTTACAAAAAATATTACACTTTATCAGTTGCTAAAGGTAATGAGTGCCTATGACTTAAATATTGGTCAGCGTTGGAAGCAGTCTAATATATATGAGAGTATGGCCGCAGCTTTAGGAGTGGATAGTACAGGACAGACTGTTTATTTGGATATCCATGAAAAGGCCCACGGACCTCATGGACTTGTCGCAGGTACAACAGGTTCTGGTAAGTCGGAGATTTTACAATCCTATGTGCTTTCTATGTGCTTAAACTTCCATCCTTACGAAGTGGGATTTGTAATCATAGATTTCAAGGGCGGTGGTATGGCCAACCAATTTAAGGATTTGCCACATCTTAATGGTGCCATTACAAATATTGATGGTAAGCAAATAGATCGCTCGTTGATGTCTATTAAGGCAGAGCTTATGAAGCGTCAAAAGCTTTTCGCGGAGTACTCTGTTAATAGAATAGATGACTATATTGAATTATATAAACAGGGAGTAGCCAAGATTCCTCTTCCTCATTTGATTCTGATAGTTGATGAGTTCGCTGAGTTAAAGAGTGATCAGCCGGAGTTTATGAAAGAACTTATAAGTGCGGCCCGTATTGGTCGAAGCTTAGGTATGCATCTGATTTTAGCAACTCAAAAGCCAGCGGGTGTGGTAAATGATCAGATTTGGAGTAACTCTAGATTCAAACTCTGCTTGAAGGTACAGGATAAGTCAGACAGTAAAGAGGTTCTTAAATCGCCTCTTGCAGCAGAAATCAGAGAACCTGGTCGTGCGTATTTGCAGGTTGGCAATAATGAAATATTCCAGTTGTTCCAGTCAGCTTATAGTGGAGCATCAGTCAATGTAGAGCAGATGGAGCAGCAAAAAGAGTTTGATATAAATATAGTAGATTTTGCGGGAAGACGTCAGCCTATTTATTCTCAGAAACCTGAAAAATCAAAGGGGGAGAATAAGACTGAACTTGATGCAATAGTTTCTTATATTGGAGAGTATTGCGCAGAGAATAGTATTAAAAGACTTCCTGACATATGTCTTCCACCGCTTGCGGAAATTATTGATTATCCTAGCAAGAAGTCTGTAACTAGTGATAGTAAGGATGTAATCGTACCAATTGGTATATACGATAATCCATCAGAGCAGTTGCAGGATGTTTTAGAATTAAATCTTTCTAAAAACAATGTATTCATTGCAGGTGGTGCTCTTTCAGGTAAGACTAATCTGCTACAGACAGTCATCAGAGGTTTGTGCGAGAATTATACAGCGGCTGAGGTGTGCATTTACATTATGGATTTCGCCTCAATGATGCTTAAGAACTTTGATGATTTAAACCAAGTTGGTGGTGTGGTAACAATCAACGAGGATAATAAATTCAAACAGCTCATAGATATGCTTGTGGAATTGATAGATGAAAGAAAGCAGATTCTATCAGATTTGGGATTAAGTTCTTTTAGTTCATATAGAGAAGCTGGATATACTGAGATGAAACAGATAGTTTTAGTTATAGAAAACTATGCTATGTTGAAAGCGGTATTCATGGACTATGAAAACATAATAGGACTTATCTGCAGAGATGGTGTAGCAGTAGGTCTTAGTGTTGTTATGACAAATCCATTGTCTTCTGGATTGGGATTAAAGATGCTTACATACTTTGGTGAGAAGATTTCCATGTATCAGAATGATGATTCCCAGTATAGTCTGCTATTTAATCACTGTAGACTGTTTCCAGATAACACAGCTGGTCGCGGAATCATTGAAAGAGACAATGAGTTGCGTGAATTTCAGACATACCTTGCATTCCCAGCAGAACGAGAGATTGATAAGGTTGAAAAGATGCGTGCATTTGTTAAGACAACAAATGAGAAGAATAAGGGAATATCAGCTATACGAATTCCTACTGTTCCAGAGCATGTATATGAAGATTACTTCACAGAGAGATATGGAAGTGAAGTATTTGACGATTACAGAATTCCAATTGGTGTTAGATTTGAGGATATACAACCAGAGATTGTTCAGCTAACGAGAGATAATTTTATAGGGCTTATGGGAACGGAACAGTCAAATAGACTTACATTCTTAAAGTATTTCATTAACCATTTGGTTGAGAATAATGACAAAATGCCGGTGGAATTATATGTAGTAGATGACCTTTCAAGAGAGCTTGAGTACATAAGCCAGCTTCCGATAACAAAGAAATATACTGTAAATCATGCGGATGTTGAATCAGTAATGAGTACAGTATTTGAGGAAGCAAAAGCAAGACTCAAGTTAATGTCAACATCAAGTAATGCTTTAAAAGATAAGCCACTAATCATGCTTATATTTAATTCGCAGCTTGCAGAAGATATGCTTTCATATGGGGCTTCATCAATGAAGCAACTAGAGGCATTGGTAACAAAATTGAAAGGTTGCAAAGTTTGTACAATGCATTCAAATGTTCCAAACATCCAGGCATCATTCAAGGTAGGAGGGCTGATAAAGCTAGTAACTGACAATTGCGATATCTTAGCATTTGAAGATATTAAAGCGATTAAGACAATTATGGCGGGTTCTACCGAAAAGAGAAATCTGGGATCAAAGATGGAGCAGGAAGATGCATTTTACATAAAGAGTGGCGTATTTAATAAGGTACGTACAACAATAATCAACTCAGCAAAGGAGAGTAAACATGAGTGAAAAATTATCAGCACAAGACGGAGTTGTTGCCATTAGCTTTACAGGCGTAGATGATTTGGCAACAGAAATGGAGACGCTAGCTACAACAGCACAGGGATTAAAGGACAACTTAGATGAATTGAAGACTGTTCTTCAGAACAACTGGGATGATGATGCAGCAAAAGGTTTATTAATGAAATATGATGACTTCATGAGCAATATCAACATCATCACAGCAGATATTTATGCAGTAAGAGACTGGTCAAGAGATACATCATCATTATTCAGAGCAACAGTAAATGAGAATGCAGAGAATGTATCAAATGCACTTGGTGTCTAATTAAGAATTTTAAATTGGAGGTTTATAAAAATGGCAGATATTTATGGAGTTTCTGGTGATGCATCAGCAATGAATACAGCTAATGTATTAACAACAGGTGAAGATGTTTGTGCTTATGCTAAGAGCTTATCTACACTTTTAGGAGATTTTGATGGAGTAATGACATCATTAACATCAGAGCAGATGAGTGGTTATATGAGTGAGTCAGCATTCAATGCATATAGCAACGTAAAGGATAGCTTAGAGGGATATGCACAGCAGATCAATGCAGTAGGTCTTTCAATTCAGTCAAGTGCTAACAACATGAATGCAGCAGCACAGCAGGCTGGTGATAATATCTACGCATAAGATATTGTTTTTGAGTTCATTCTGCCAAGATAACTTGGCAGAATGATTTCTGCTATGTGAAAAATGCTTTTTTATATAGCAGAGATAAAAGAGTGTTATAAAAGGGGACGAAAATAATGGCAATACATAATGGAAAATTCTTTGATGTTGAAGTAACTCGAGCATTTTTTACTGATTTAGCTGATGGATATAATGAATTTAATCGTAATGCGAAGATTCATAGAGGAACACTGGAAGATTTTGTAAATACAGATGCATGGCAAGGTAAGGATGCTGAAAATGCCAAAAAACTTATGAAGGCAAATAAAATAACACTTCTTAATGAGGTGTTGGATCTTCAAGCCGAGGCAACTAAATTATCAGAGCATATATTAGATAAGTTTAGAATAGAAGTTGATAATGCCCCTGATGCAAGAATTGAATATGATACACTTTGGCAGATAAATGATGACTATAAGAATCTATATTTTGATTATATGGATATTCACAACGATGTTGAAAGTATAGCATCAGATTCACAGCTAAGATTTTCTAGATATGGCAACATAAGAATACCTGAGTCTACAAATTGTGAAAAAGCATTTGCAAAGTTGTGTGGCTCTGATGATGATAATGCTGGATTTATTTATGAATGTATTCAAAAATTAATTAGATTTGATTCTGAAACGGAAGCATTAATTAATGATGCAGCTTTAGGCTCAAAAGCTGAATTTCTTTTAAACAGGATGCGTACGAAAGGTTCCGCTGTAAATGTAGGAAGATTATCTTCAAAAAGTGATTTTGCATCTGGTTTTGATATTTCTGATGTCAGATTTGGAAGAAGAATTGTATCTGCAAGATTTAATGGACGATTTTTACGTAATAGATTTAAAGATGTGATTTATATCGATGATGAACAAGTACCATTGCGTGGAGGTAAGCGTTTTAGCAAAAGCCTCCGAGGAATGTTTACTAAGTCTGCAACAAAATCAAGAAAAACTAAATCGAAAGCGAAGACTAGTACAAAAGCCACTAAACAAACACAGGTGCAGTCTGTAGATTATTCACAGTATTATACAGATAATGCAGCAGTAAATGCTCAAATTAAAGTAATATTTGAGACTTATGGAAATGATTTATCGAGATTATATACCGATGATGCTATGGCTATTCTTAATGGTACTGATGAAAATAAGAAAAAAGCTTTAGCAGCAATACTTGAAGGAGCGATTTTAAACATTGACGGTCATTTAGCAAATTCTAATTGTAGTAATGATGAGATAATTGTAGCCAATATACTTGAAGCAATTCAAAATACTGATAATAATAATCAAGGGCAAATAATGGCAAGCGATGGGGTTACAGTGGCGAAAACACTGGTTTTGAATCCAGATTATATTAATACTTTGAAAAATTATAGTAAAAGCTCTACTACTAAGAATATTCTTTCGAAAGTTGCTGCATATTATCATAATGGTGAATCATTAGGCCAGCACGAATTTGATGTGAGCCTTGCTGGAGCAGCAATTGTGTTTACTGTGACAAGAGCTGATGGTACAACCAAAGATATAATGTATCAGCCAGAAGAACGTTTGCAGAGAGCAATGGATTATTGGGATAAAAATGGTTATTTTGATTATTCTTATGGTTTTATGAGTAGATCAGAAATAGCAGCTTATTATCGAAATGTTAAAAATTTAGCTGATGCACAGTTTATTGATAAATTGATGAGAACTGATGGCTCATATGAAGATGTATTTACTGTCCCTCCATTAAAATTAACCGATACAGCATCGCTTATGTTAGGAGAGTATGGGTACAAGTTAGCTGAATTAGCGTGTGCAGAAGCTGAGCAGGGAACGCCAATAGCTAGTAGAAATAGATATCAGAAATTCTTGGGGCAGCTAACTATAGACAGAAGTGTAGGCGAATCATGGAATTTAGTTAAGGAGAATGACTATATTAATAGATACGCAGTTGGATGTGGGCTATTTACAGATTCCTTGGTGGCTAGTGCATGGGTGTCTGATCCGGCATATGATAACGAATTGGCGAAGCAACTTGAAGTGGCTAAATTTAATGAAAGGATTGCTTTTGCACTATATCAATATGCAAGCAATGATGGAAAAGGCGCTAAAGGATATGAGATAGGAATAGATTACAAGGCTAGTAAAACTGAAAATAATACAGAAGAAATGAATTATATTAGACTTACTCCATTGTATAGGGTTCCTATATATGAATATGATACATCGTATGTTCCACAAACTAACTATGACACAAGCCAGGCATCAAAGTTAACATCTTATAAAACTGATAAGGGCGAACAAATAAATATTCTACTTAAACATGGATATGGTGCTCCTGCTGTTGGTGATTTAGTTGGAGATGATATATATAAATTAGAGAAAAAGAAAAAAGAAGTTGCTGAAAAGGTGGCAATTGATACAGTAATTAATATTATAAGCATTTATTGTCCTAGAGCTGGATCCGGTTTGAAATTATTAAAAGATATATCAGATGGTGATTACGGAAAAGCGATTGACACAGGTAGTGATATAGAGGATTTGAATCTTTTATTGGGAAATCATCCTAAAGTACTTAAGGGATCTAAATCTTTTGCAAAAGTATTATCGGCAGTATTTGATTATAATAAGCAAATCGGTGAAATTGATGAGGATATTGAAACGCTAAAAGATATAGAAAGAGTTTTGTTATTCTATAATGCAAGTTCATATGATAGCCAAGTTTCAGGACAATCTCAAGGGCACTATGTCAAGCTGGATGATTTGAAGATGATTAGATTGATTCAGCAGTGGAATGCAAAAGGAATAAGTGCTGTGTATGGAGATGATGTAGTTATTAAAATAACGGAAAATTATTCGAGCATTTTAGATGATGCTATAGACAATATAGGGGGAGAACGTGATGAGATTGAAAAGGCATACAACACGATTATATATGGCGCAGGATATACTGGAGGAGAAACTTACGATTCTATATTAGATATTCCAGATGAAATAATGAGAGATTGTAAAGATAGAATTAATTTTTATGCTGGTACAGTAAATGAAAGTGATTTGTATTCACAGGTAAATGGTTTTCGATAATGGAGAAGGTACAGATGATTAAGGTGAAAAAAATTTTATTTATACCCATACTTGTTTTTATGGGTTTAATTGGTTTGTATTTAATTATAATTAATTTATTGCGATTTGATTATTGGATTGGAGACTATAAATATCATTTCTATTTGGATAGCAGAAAGGCACACATAGTGGATTATCGAGGGGAAGGTGAGAGATTATCTATTCCGACTAAAGTGGGACCTATACCTGTCACTTATGTTGATATGCATGTTTTTGATGGTAATGATTATATACAGGAGGTATATTTAGGTTCTTACCAAAAAACAGTTTTTTTTGATAATTGTAAAAAAATCGATACGATTACATTTGGAAATAATATAACTGATTTTAGATACAGTTTTAGTGAATGTGATAATATTAAAACTGTATGTTTTCCTCAAGGACTTGAGGTGATTTCTTATGGTTTTCCGAACTGTACAAATTTGGCAGATGTTTATATTCCGGAAAGTGTATCAGATATTTCATCAATTGCTTTTATAGGAACGCAATTTGAAAAGAATCATTTAGATGATAAATATTACGTAGTAGGAAATGGTGTGCTATTATTTTGCAATGTTAATTTAAATGAAGATGTGGTAATACCTAGTGGTGTAAAGAATAGTTGTGTTTCACTAGTATTGGAAGATGAACATTCTGACAGAAGGATATATTTTCCTGAAACATTGGAGCGTATAAATGAGTCGATTTATGAAGGGGATATATATTTCTTTGGCGGAGAAGACTTCGTTGATATACGAGTTTACGATGAAGGTGGATTGATAGTAGCACCAGCTGATTCACCAATGGCTAAATATTGTGAAGAGAATAATATAAACTTCAGACCCATGACTGAAGAAGAGGAAAAAGAGTGGCGAGAGAAGACTGAAGCAGCAGCTTCGGAGATAACTTATCAAGATGAATAGATATAAGCAATATTGAGCATTTTGAATATAATTGTAGATGAAAATCTTGATGGAAGTCTAGCTGGTTATGGTATAGATGGGAATGGAATGTACCAACTCGGGAATTTGCATGAGTACCGATTATTATGTTGAATTAATAAAGAAAAGCTATTTTTCCACTTATTGTCCTAGCAATAGATTAATAACTGGAGGTAGCTAGGTGACGAAACGAAAATCGATTATCTTATTGATAATTGCAGTAGTGATTGTTATATCTACGGTGATTGTTATAAGAATTAATTTATCAACTGAAAAACAAAAGAACGTAGATGATAATAGCGAATTATTCTACGTAAAAGAAACAGATTCTAAGACATCATTTGATGAAAAAAAGCTTAAATCGGCTACTGTATACTATAATTCAATTACAAATAGTAAAGTGAGTCTACAAGATATTGAAGACGCATATACTCAAAAAAATGATTTATATAATGATTATTTGAAAGTCTATAACGAATATTATGTAGAAGCAGTTAGAGATTCTTTAGATTTAATTGCGAGACGTGAGTATGATTGCTTTTTCTATTCGGAATTAACAGAAGAGCAACAAGGTAAAATTGATAATATTTTTTATGCCGAGCAGGATCTTGTTAACGCTTACTATAATGATGATTCTATAATGCTTTGCGATTTGAAAAATAGTCAACAGATGGAATTCTACAATGAATATAAAAATCCTGATTATGTAATAAATGATGAAAATATGGAAGTGAGTGGCATTAATAAAATGTTGTTAGAGTATCCTAATTTCCATGAAGAGTATGCAGATTTTAGCGATGAAAAAATACTTCGACTATTCCATGGTCGCGAAAAAAACGGGTCATTAGAGTTTGATGAAGATGAGTTGGCAAAATATGCATTTTACTATAATTTATTAACGGAGTCAGATGTGTCGGTAGAGGATCTTGAGACGGCATGCAAAGAAAAGAATGATTTATGTTACGATTATTTAGGATATGAATATATATATATTGATGCATTAGAAGAGTCGCTAGAGATGATATCTTTTTGGGAGAATCAGACCTTTGTTTATGACGTAGAAGATATTCGCAAATTGGAAAAAACATATTTACGTTTGCAGGAGATAGTAAATGATTACTATGGTGATTTTAGAATTGAATTTTTCAGGTTAGATGATAAGCAGTGCCAGGAAGTGTACGAAGCGTATTTAAATCCTGAATATGAAATGGATGAATCAATAATGGGAAATTCCTTGGAGTATTATGGAAACTCAGAAATTAGAGGACATGGACTAATTACATATAAAAAAGGCAATAATGTAACTTTAAGGCATAAACGAAAAAATGGTGAGATTCTAATAATTGAAGGCAAGTATAAGGATATTGAAGGATTGAGTGAAGGTGATTATGTAGAATATTCTTTTCATGATAACTATGGCTACTCAGATAATAAATATAATGGTGTACAATTTGAAGAAATAGAGAGTCAGGATAAACCAAAGAATTTTAACGAAGAATCTTATTATGCACCTGAACAAGCTGCAAAGAAGAATCGTATGATAGATATAGGTGCGCTAATATTTGGGAGTGCTTGTATAGTGGCAATGTTTGTATATTTCAGGAAAAATAATAATCAAATTGAAGAAGGAAATAAGTAAAATATAATGGACCACTAACCCCGTCCCCATGGTTCATTATAGAGGTATAGATTTTTATGAATAGGAAACTTATAGTTAGATTACTTATTGTGGCGATTGTTATTGGAAGTTGTTGTTTTTTCTTCAGTAGAAACAATAAAAAGGAAGTATATCAAAAAGATTACTCATATCAATTCTATGCTCAAAAAGAAGGAGATGATGTTATATTCTATGAGCCTGGATTGCTGATGTATTTATCTGGTTATAACTTATATACAAACTCTGATGCTTCCTTGGAAGAGTTGGAAGAGTCATATTTTAGCAGAAACGAGTTATTTGATAATTACATTTCTGTATTTGCTTTGATGAAGCCTGATAATATAGAAGAAACATTTTCTGACATTACAAAGCGTGAATTAGGAAAATCATATTTTAATATTTCGCTAGATGAAGCGAAAAAAATAAATGATATATTTCTTGAACAGCAGAGTTTAGTGACTGATTATTATGGAGATTCAAGGATACTTTTATACAATTTGTCGGATGAGCAGCGGGAAGAATTCTATAAAAAATATGAAGATTCGTCTTATGTTATTGAGGATTCTGTGATGGAGACAACGGAACCATATACAGGACATAAGCACCGAGAGTTTCAGGGGATTGTTAAAGAGATAAATGGAAATGAGGTAGTAATCAGAGTTTTAGATGGGAAAAGAATTTGCCAGTATAGTGGAATATATGATGATATTTCATTTGATATACAGGATTATGTAGCGTTTGATTTTTATTTTTTTAAAACTGGAATCGAAGAAAAGACTGGGAGCAAATGGACAGGTGTTGAGTTTGAGAACATAAAAAAAATCGACAAGCCAAAAAATTTTGATATAGATGCGTATTATGCTGATGAATATAAAATGAAAAGGGAGCGTATTATAAAGCTTTTAATAGTGGCGTTTCTTTGTTGTGGCATAATTGCATCAATGGTTTATTTTTCAAAACTTGAGAAAAGGATTAATATCAAGTAACAGAAGAAAAATTAGGTAAATATAAGGAATATTATTTATGAAATTGAGTAATGATATGTCATTAATTGATAATAAAAGGATGGATAAAGTCCTTGACAATATGTTTGATACGGCGGCAAATTTAGAGATTCCTGATGAAGTATTTAGGAATGAATTTGACAGTATTGGAACTGAGGCTATGATCAGATTTGCAGAAGAAATTCATATGGTCCATGAGATGTCCAATACCATGCAACCACATATGAATGGGGATATAGTTCCTGCTTTAAGAATGGCGCAGAACAATCTTGGTAGAGCAGATAGAAATTCCTCTTTGAGCATTAATGCTAAATATGTATAAATTGGAAATTTTGGATATGATGAGGTGAGAAAATAATGAGCGAAAAATCTGATTTGTTTGCCAGGATTGGACAGTGCGAGCAAGAGATAGCAAGGATAAGAGCAGACATAGAGAGCATGAAGGCTTATAAATCTGAAGTGATAGCGGATATTGATAAGTGCACAATTAAGATGGATTATTCTAATGGTTACGATATGACAGTAGATAATACTTGGAGAAAACAATTATGTGATCAAGCTATTGACTTACAAGTTGTTGTAAATCAAGAATTACAAAATTCAATCGATGACTATGAAGGGCTGGTTAATGATTTTGTTGCATGCATTAATAATGCTTTGAGAATGATAGGAGAGCTTGAGGCTGAAATTACCAGATGTCGTGCTCGAATAGCTCAAATCGAAGAAGAAGAGCGTCGTGCTGCTGAGGATAGAAGGAAACATCCGGAAAGATATAGGTGTTAGTAAACTATGAATGAAAAAGTGGTAATGATTTTCCATATAGGAGAAAAATCTGTAGATATCGAAGCACCGCTTGATATTACAGCAAATGAATTTGTTCTTGGGATAAATAGTGGATTTAATTTAGGATTGGATTTAAACAATCCAGATGAGAATTTCTTACGAGCAGAGAATCCGGTTGCATTAGTTAAGGGAGAAAAGACCTTGGCAGAACTGGGGCTTAGAAATGGAACATCAATTTTCGCTCCGCAGCAATAAATGAATATTAAGTGCATCGTAAAGCCTGGCTTTCATTATAGGCAAGAAGTGAATGTGCTATAACTATTATTATAAGTTAGAAAAGATTCCTGGTTAGGAAAAACTAGGGATCTTTTTTAGTTGACTCTATTTAGAGTATTAAATTAATAAAAAAAAGGTATAAAAATAAAAATAATTGTTGACATGTGAATTGAAATGCGCGACAATATAAATGTGTAAAAAGTGTGAAGTCTAAATACTGCTAATTGTAATATCTTAGCATTCAAAGATATTAGAGTAATTGGGCTGGTTGCGGTATTCATCTCTGAAAAGATGTGCTTAGAGCATAGACGGAACTAAAATACATTTTACATTAAGAACGGCGTATTTAATAAGGTACGTACAACAATAATCAACTCAGCAAAGGAGAGTAAACATGAGTGAAAAATTATCAGCACAAGACGGAGTTGTTGCCATTAGCTTTACAGGCGTAGATGATTTGGCAACAGAAATGGAGACGCTAGCTACAACAGCACAGGGATTAAAGGACAACTTAGATGAATTGAAGACTGTTCTTCAGAACAACTGGGATGATGATGCAGCAAAAGGTTTATTAATGAAATATGATGACTTCATGAGCAATATCAACATCATCACAGCAGATATTTATGCAGTAAGAGACTGGTCAAGAGATACATCATCATTATTCAGAGCAACAGTAAATGAGAATGCAGAGAATGTATCAAATGCACTTGGTGTCTAATTAAGAATTTTAAATTGGAGGTTTATAAAAATGGCAGATATTTATGGAGTTTCTGGTGATGCATCAGCAATGAATACAGCTAATGTATTAACAACAGGTGAAGATGTTTGTGCTTATGCTAAGAGCTTATCTACACTTTTAGGAGATTTTGATGGAGTAATGACATCATTAACATCAGAGCAGATGAGTGGTTATATGAGTGAGTCAGCATTCAATGCATATAGCAACGTAAAGGATAGCTTAGAGGGATATGCACAGCAGATTAATGCAGTAGGTCTTTCAATTCAGTCAAGTGCTAACAACATGAATGCAGCAGCACAGCAGGCTGGTGATAATATCTACGCATAAGATATTGTTGTTGAGTTCATTCTGCCAAGATAACTTGGCAGAATGATTTCTGCTATGTGAAAAAAATTTTTTTGTATAGCAGAGATAAAAGTTAAAGGAGAAAAGTTATGAGTAGTAGTATTACAATGAGTGAGAGAGTAGTAGGTTCCGCGTTTGAATATATAGATTCATACTATGATAAGCTAGTAGACAATTTTAGAAGCGCTAGTGATGTGATGGAAATCGGAGACATTATTATGGTCAACGCTAATGAGGCGGAAGGAACAGAGGCCATAGTTGAAGCAGATAAACAGCTAGAAGCAATAGTAGAAGTGACAAATAGATTTAAGACTTTTATGTCAACAGACATAGCAAATCTGATGACTAAATGTGCAGAGAATCTAAGGGATACTGATCAAACAGCAGGCGACAATATGGGAGTGGAAGGATAGAAAGGGAAAAATATGGATATATTAGCTTTAGGTGCTGTAGGAGTTTATTCTATATATAAAAGTTATAGAAGCAAAAACGGAGGAAAGTTTTATAGCGCGCCAGAGACAAAGAAACATTACGATAATATTTCTGCTGAATTTGAATCATATTCAAAATTAGCGGAAGCATTAAAGGGAGAAATGGATGCTATAGCAACAACCGACTCATATCAAGGTGATGATGCAGATGGTGTAAAGCAGTTGATGTACACCACTGAGCCAGAAACCCTCGATATGATTCTTGATTTACATAAAAAAATAGAGCAGTATTTTGCAGATGTAATTGATGCATTTGCAAGAGATGTAGATTCATCGCCAGAAGCATTTCTTAGTTTTGATATGTTAGATTTAATCAAGCAAGATTTTTGGGATATGTTAAATGACTACAATACAGAAGCAAAAATAGCTAAAGAGAAAATAGAGGAATACTCAAATAAGTATAGTGCAAAGTATAATCATACTATTACTATTCCGGATTTTACGCCTGGAACAAATGCTTTTTTAGCATTATGTGGTGAAGAGGATGGGGATGGAGCGGATGATTATCTATCCAAGTGTCAGAAGATGTTAGTTGATTTTGACGAGGCAATGGCAACTCATTTAGCTGATCTTAATTTAATGGATCTAGTAGATTCTATTAATCAGAGATTGATTGCTCAAATTGTAGAACAATATCCAGAATTAAAGGATATAAAAAATCTTAACGTTCTAGAAAATAGATATAAAGAAATACGAGCTGAAGAGTTGTTGGGAAATCCTGATGCGGTTTTATCAGAAGTAGATAGGGAAATAATCGACGAAGTTGTAACAAAGAAATATAATGAATTGATGAATTATCATCAAGTAGATGGTACTTATGAATTCGAAAATGTGATGGGCAAGTGTCGTGATGAAAACTACCAGATGACAAATGTGGAGCAAGCAGCAATGGCAAAAGTTGCTGATGAACACTTTGACAAACTAGAGAAGCATACAGCAACAGATGCAGATATAGATATATGTGAGCGGTTGCTGAAAGGGTGTATTAGCGTTACAGAAGGAAAGGATCCTGATGGTAATGTTTTGCCAGATTCATATCTATATACGTATAACGAAAATGTAGTGACAGGGCTGCTTTCATATCTTGATTATGATTCTTTGGCTTATCAAAGTATTCTTAGGATATGTCCAGTAGGAGAATGTGGAGAAACTAGTAGGGACTATTCTATGAGAATATTGTCATTCGATATCCAATATGATGACTTAGGTATAGCTATATATATGGATGTAAATACTGATGATGAGGGGGTTGTTGAATATCATCATGATAAAGGAATAGGTGTATCAAGAGTAACAGCCACAAATTATATAAATAATCAGCAGAAAACAAATTCTTCATTCGGTAATGGATTATCAGATGAGGAGTTAGCAGAAATTTATTTAAATGTTTATACACAAAACGATAAAGAATTTATGTATTGTCTGGTGAATGACCATGAATATGATGATGCTTTTTCGCGCAAAGAAAAATTGTCGGAGGGTGGAAAGGTAGCATTATTAAATTACACATTGCATTTTTATCAAACTGATGAGCAAGGTAATTATGTAGCTGATACATCAGATGATAGAGAGTTAAAAAAGCTATTAAATAGTTGTACTGATGGGGATTCACAATATATAAATGCATTGTATGAAACAAGTGAAATGCAAACAGCAGATTATGCATGGTCTATTTCATCTTGTAGTAGAGATTCTGCATATTGGAATGTTGCTTATGCTGAATATTGTAGAGAGTTAAACGCCACAAATCTATTTAGCTTTTTAGCTAATAGTTCCGATTTATGGAAAGATGATGATATTCAATCAATAGAACAAAATGGTGATAATTCTTTACATATAGAAACTGTAAATAATGACAAATTAACATTATATGGGCTTGATGCGTCGCCAGATTTAGCTATTATTAGTGATAATTTGGCAGACAGGACAAGACTTCAAGATGAGATTGAGGCTAATCTGATTAAAAATGGCAAAACACTGTTGAAAGATGGTATCAGTGGAGTAGGAGCTTTCTTGGGTCCTTATGGTATGATAGGAGCTGCTGTAATTAATCTATTTATTGATTCATCTGATTCGCAATTTAAGACTTCTATTCGTACATCTTATACAAGTGGATTAAAGAGGGCAAAAGCAAATAAAGCATTTGCTGCGTATGCTGATGATATTGAATTTGCATCAAATGCAGGCAGTTTAACCATAAATGTTGTTATGGATATTTCTGCAATAGTAAATGATTATTATGAGGGAAATGTACTATTAACAGAGGACGATTTAAAAAGAAAAGCGGCTTGGTTTGGTGGTGGTGTACACTATAGAATTAATAGTGGTGCAGAAGTAGAAAATTATTATTTGGTTAATAGTGATATAGTATCGCCTCTTGTTTTTGAAAATGTCAAAATATGGGAAGAAAATGGATTGGCAGCTGTTCTTAACTGGGATGACCAAACAGTAGAAACTGTGTTGGCCCAGATTGAAAAAGAGAATAACGAAGAAGTATATCAGAACGCATTGTTATTATTAACGGGAGAAAATGAATCAGGAGATTCTTTCTCATTATTATCTATGGAATCCTATTATGATTTTGAAAATACGGTAGATGTAATTCAAAGCGGTTACAATCAGGCATATGAAGGTACAGACAATAATATCAATATCTTATCTGAGTGGAGAAATGCGTGCCAACCTAGCTCAGAGGAGTTGCTAGGGGCTGAAACTGATGAAGGGTAGTATTGAATATTGAGATGTTAATATCGAAGAAAGGGTTAATGATGAAAAAGAAGATTTTGGTTGGGATAATAGTTTTCTTAATTGCAGTAGTGTGTATTGTCTCATATGTTGTTGTAAAAAAGGCTACTACAGAAGGAATTTGGCTAGGGGATTACAAGTATTATTTTAATTTAGAAGAAAAAACAGCTTCTATTAGAGATTATAGGGGAAATGAAACTAAAATAACTCTTCCAACAAAAATAGTAGGTTTTAAGATAACGAAAATTGATATTTCGAGTACCAAATTCGACGGTGGTGCGTCTGAAGAAGATGGAGTAAAGGTTATTTACGTACCAAAAGAAATGGACATCATAGATATCGGAAATGCAAGTAGTTTGGAAGAGATTTATTTTGAGGACGGTACTACAAATATTACATGTATAAATATTGATTCTTGTAATAATTTAAAAATAATAGATATACCAGAGACAGTTAAATCTATTTCTATTTTAGGCCTAACATATGCCGATAAATTGGAAAATATAGAATTCCCTAAAGAGATAACAAATATAGGTCTTTTTGATCTTTATGATGTTTTATTTGAAAATAAACACTTAAATGATAAATATTATGTAGTTGGAGACGCAATATTGCTATTTTATAATGGAGATGAGGAAGAAGTAGTAATTCCTTCGGGCATAAAAGTTATTCCTAATGCTGTATTATTGGATAATAAAGTAAAAGAGTTATATATACCAGATACAGTTGAAAAAGCGGACGCCCTAATAATTCCAAATGGGGCAACTGCATATTTTGGTAATGGGAAAATAGAAAATCTGGAAGATGAGATAGATTGTTTTATCCATGGAACTGTTGTTGCACCTGCTGGTTCTTACATGGAACAATATTGCAAAGAAAATAATGTAGATTTCAGAGCAATGACAGAGGAAGAAGAAGCTATCTGGAGAGAAAAAACAGAAGCAGCAGCAAGTGAGATTGTGTATCAGGACTAATGGGATAAATGAGTTAATGATGAAAAAGAAGATTTTGGTTGGGATAATAGTTTTCTTAATTGCAGTAGTGTGTATTGTCTCATATGTTGTTGTAAAAAAGGCTACTACAGAAGGAATTTGGCTAGGGGATTATAAATACAAATATGATAATTCTGAAGAAAAGCGGATAATAATATTAGACTATCGCGGTACAGACTCATATGTTGAATTCCCTACTAAACTATTTATGCTTGATGTCGCATATGTAGAATCGAATGTTTTTTATCGTAATAATAACATAGAAAAAATGTTTATTCCCAAAGAAGTGGATTATGAATACATTATTTATCAGTGTGATTCTTTGAAGGAAGTTGTATTTGAGGATGGGACAGAAGAAGTAAATGTGATAATTAAAGAATGCGAAAACTTAGATAAGATATATATACCTGAGACTGTTACTAGTTTTCCGGAAGGTTTCTGTTATGGCTGTCCAAAATTGGAAGATATATATATATCAGGTAATGTGTTAACTGTTAGCGGAGATGCATTCTTTGCCACGGGATTAGAAAAGAAATGTTTAGATGATAAATATTATGTTGTAGGGGATGGTATCTTGCTTTTCTACAATGGTGACTATGGGGAGATTATAATTCCAAATGGAGTTAAGAAATTGAATCAGGAAACACTGTTTTTTAATAGAAAAGATACATCATATTTAGAGGCTATATATTTTCCTGAAACAATTACAGATGTAGGAAATATGGAAATTTATGAAGATGTTACTGCTTATTTTGGAGCAGAAGATATTGACGGAGTTAATCCTGAAAAAATAGAAGGTACTATCGTTGCCCCAGCAGGCTCATACATGGAACAATATTGCAAAGAAAATAATGTAGATTTTCGAGTAATGACTGAGGAAGAAGAAGCCATCTGGAGAGAAAAAACAGAAGCTGCAGCAAGTGAAATAACATATCAAGAATAAAGGATTTAAAGAGTGAAAAAATATGGGTATTAGCGAATTAAGAGCTAGAATAGACAGTAATAACGCAGAAATTGAGGAAATTAAAAAAGATATTACGGCGATGGAAACGGCAATAAAGGTTGTTTCTCGTTATGCTGTGGAATTCCAAAATCAGAAAAAAACGGCAGAAGAATATGATATCTCATATAAGGATAAATGGAAGGAAGATTTGTGCGTTGACGCCAAAGATTACCAAGCTAAGGTGGTCGAAGGAATAGATGGTGCAATAACATCATGTGGAACTGCTGTATCGGATATTAATACATGTATTGAGAATGCACGCAAGCGAATAAAAGAGCTGCAAGATGATAACGCATGGTGTGAAGCCGAAATTAAACGTATCGAGGAAGAAGAGCGCAGAGCTGCAGAGGATAGGAAAAATCATCCAGAAAGATATCAATGTGGCTAGCGATTCCGCATGGGATTTATTAAGAAAAAGAATATATAGAAGTAACATAAAGCCTGGCTATAGTAAGCCAGGCTTATATTATATGGATGGGGCAAGAACTTGCATTGAAATGGACTAGAAACTACTATCCACTAGGCCTGACAGTACTTTAGAATTGTAAATAAGCCTAATTTATAATAAAATATGAAATAATTGTGAATTCTGTTTGGATTTCATTTGGTATAGTTTTTTAATAATTCGTGCATTAGGGAGCATGTAATAAAAATATGAAGTTTGATGCATTTATTAGCTATAGGCATTTGATGCCAGATGAATATATAGCTAAAAAAGTTCATAAGGGACTTGAGACACTTAGGATTCCTAGAAAGCTACAAAAGGAAATAGGGAAAACTAGGATTAATAGAGTCTTTAGAGATATGGAAGAGCTTCCAGTAGGTAGCGATTTGGGAGCTAATATTATGGCTGCCTTGGAGGAGTCAGAATACTTGATTGTCATTAGTTCACCTAAGACAAAGGAAAGCTATTGGTGCAATCAGGAAGTTGAAAATTTTGTTCGAATGCATGGACGAGATAAGGTCCTTGTTGTTCTTGCAGAAGGAGAGCCTTATGAGTCTTTTCCAGAGTTGTTGCTCAAGGATGAGATGGGTAATCCAGTAGAGCCATTTGCAGCAGATTTTCGTGGTGCCACCAGAAAAGAGATTAATAAAAAGGCTAAGACAGAGCTTGTAAGACTTGCGGCAGCTATTCTGGGAGTTGATTTTGATGATTTAAAGCAGCGTCAAAAGGAACGCAAGGCAAGGCGTAATATGATTCTTGTGCTTGGAATTGCTATATTTGCACTTATTTTTGGCGGATTTAGTGCTTATAATTTGGCCAGAATTAATGAAGAGTATCAGGAGAAGTTGATTAATGAGTCGAAAGTATTAGCAGCAACATCTGCAGATGTTCTTGAGACGGGCGATAGAAAAACCGCGGCACTTATTGCTATGGAGGGTATACCACAAGATGATGAGAGACCTCTTGTACCTGAGTCACTCTATGCTTTGTCCAAGGCTCTTGGAATATACGATTCTAGTACGACACTTTCTAGTGAGAAAGTTGTTCATGCAGATTACTCAATAAAAAAGGTGTGCAATAATTATGCTAATGATAATGATATTGTAGGCATTTTAGATGATAATGGAAACGTATATGTATGGGATTTAAACGCAGGTGAGATGTTATATGAAATTCAGGCGGAATACGTTAATGGTATACTTACGCCTGTTTTTGATATAGGTTTTACAGAAGATGGTTCCACATTAGTTATTATCTCAGAGGATGCTGTTAGAGGTTATGATGAATCAGGAGAGATGATTTATGAGTACACGCCTAAACAGCCTGTGCTTGCGGCTAGGTTTTCTAGGTATAATAATTGTCTAGCAATAGAATATGCCTCAAATGGAGTTGACTATTATCCAGATACGTTGGCTGTTATTTCTCCTTACCATGGTAAGGAACTGGCTATTTATGAGAATGATTGTAATGCACCATATTCAAATATAATTGAATTTGACAGCACGGGAGCCCTCGTTATAGTAGGACATTTACAGATGGATGGAGAGGAAAATTATGTATCAGTCTACTGTCCTTCTGATGAAGAAAATTATAGAAAACTGTTAGTGCAAAATGATTCAACTATTTCATTGGGAATTGCATATACGGAGGATGTTGGTTTAATAATTGCCTCCGCTCCGTATGAGACCCTTGGCGATGGAAGAGAAGTAACTGTTGATCTTCAATATTATGATTTAGCTGATTTAGATAAGACCTGGACTATTTATACTGATTATTTTATACAGTACGCAAATGCAGACGATTACAAAATACTACCTTTGGATGATGGTACATCTTCTAGTTATGCATTTTCTATAATTACTGCGGGCCGTTCTATTTACATAGTTGATAATGCTACTGGAGAGATTGTTAATCAGATTAAATCAGATTCACTTTTTAGTGACATCATTGTAGGCGGAGAAATCTTTATAGTTTCTACTGAAGCGGGATTTCTTAGATTTTATATATATTCTGAAGGGGTAACCAATCCATTTTTTGAGCGTAAAATGTCCAATAATATCGCTCAGATATGCATGACTGATACTCGATTTGTCACAATTGATGGTGCTAGTCCTGATGCTAGAATATTCTACACTGACAATACTCAGTATTATGATGCTAGCTATGAAGTGGAAGGTGATAGTAGGGATGGAATGAGTAGTCCCGATGGAAAATATTACTATATTGCTTCAGAAGCAGAAAATGATTCGTCAGAGAAGATTTTTACTATATGCAAATCTAGCAATCATGAAAAAGTAGGGCAGTTTAAGGCTAAAAATGCTATTTATAGCGGAGTGCAATTTATAGACAATGATACAATATTTGTTCCTACGGATGATTTGGAATTGATTTTTTACTCTATATCAAGCAAAAAGCAAGATGTGATAAAGAGTGATATAACAGTTAGAGATGTAGGGCAGAATATATCTCATAATAAAAAATACTTTGTTCTATATAGCTTTACTTTTGCAGATGTTTACGATTTAACTACCCGAAAAAAGGTTGCGCATAAAGATTTTGCCTATGACATTACCGATTGTTCTATTACATCAGCTGGTGATTACTATTATATTTTTGATGGTGAGTGTAGATTACATAGAATTGATGTTGCGACAGGAGAGGATGAGTTGTTTGACGAGGATTATGGAATCTTAGAGATAGCAATTAGTCCCGATGATAGCAAATTAGTTCTCAATTGCGATGACAACAAGTTAAGAGTAATAGACTCAAAGACCAGAAAAGAAACAGTAGCATTTGATTTTGTGGCAAGCCGTGAGGGATATATTAAGTTTTCGCAAGATGGAAAATATGTATTTGCCCAGTCATCAAATTATTATTTTCGTATTTACGATATAGAAACAGGCTCGGTTGTGCTTCTGACAGATGCCATAGATTCAAAAATTAGGCGTATTTCCTATGATGAAAGTGCTGGAATATTGGCGGTTTCTACAGTTACAGATATGTATCTGATTGATATGGAATCTGTGGGTTTGCTAGCCTATATACCATCGGGAAGATTCTTTATAAATGGATCTAATCAGATACTTAGTGGAAGCAATGGAGATATATTTGTTTTCAATTATAAGGATGCAGACGAGCTTATAAAAGAAGCACGAAAAAGATATGGTGATTCTGAATTGTCAGAAGAACAGAGATTAATTTACGGTATTGGAAAAGAATAGCATATATAAAAATGCATTAGGGAGAATTACGAGTAATGAAATATGATGCGTTTATAAGTTACAGACACCTTGAAAAGGATATGTATGTAGCGAAAAGAGTTCACAGAGCGTTAGAAACAGCGAAGATTCCTAAGAAGATTCAAAAGGAAATCGGACGTAAGCGAATTAACAGAGTTTTTAGAGATCAGGAGGAGCTTCCTATCGGAAGTGATTTGGGCAGCAATATAGAGGCTGCTCTTAGGGAGGCGAAATTCTTAATAGTAATATGTTCTCCACAGACTAAGGATTCTTATTGGGTGATGAAGGAAATTGACACCTTTATTTCCATGCATGGCAGGGAGAATATTCTTGCAGTACTAGTGGATGGGGAACCTGGAGATTCTTTCCCTCCACAGATTCTTACGGATGAAGCGGGCAATCCCGTTGAGCCATTGGCTGCTGATGTTCGTGGTGAGAAAAAGAAAATAATCAAGAAAAAGCTTAAGACAGAGAGTTTGCGCCTTGCAGCAGCTATCTTACAAGTGGATTATGATGATTTGAAACAACGCCATAGAGAGCGTCAGATGCATAAATTCCTTGCAGCAGCTATTAGTATTGCAGCTGTTATTACAGCTCTTGCTGTGGCCTTTGGTTTGTATAATGCATATAACCTAGACAAGATAAACGCAGAGTATCAGCAGAAGCTTATTAATGAATCTAAAGTGCTTGCAGAGAAATCAGAAGATGCCTTAGATGTGGGAGACAGAAGAGTAGCCGCTCTTTTGGCGATGGAGGGGCTTCCATCAGATGAGAATGATAGACCATTGGTGCCAGAGTCTGTATACGCACTGTCTCGTGCATTGGATTGTTATGATGTAGGAGCTGAGTTGCGCCATGACAGGATTCTTTCTCACAATATGCAAGTAGATGATTTCGACGAGAATCTCAGCGGAACTAGAGTTGTTAGCTACGATACTTCCAAGTATGTGTATCTGTGGAATCTAGAAACAGGAGAAAAGTTATTTGAGCTGCCACCGGAGTACAATTATCTGGATTCTGGACTTGTAGATGAAATAACAATAAAAGATGTTAGTTTCTCAGATAATGCAGTGGTGGTTGTTAGTTCTAATTCTGTAACAGGCTATGATGAAAAGGGTGAGATTCTTTATCAATATAATCCTGAGGGTTCCATCAAAAATGGCATTATAAATCAGGTGGCCAATAAAGTAGTTTTTATTGATCACTTTAGCGGACTTGTTGATACTGAATATATTACAAAAGATACACTTGTTGTAATGGATACCACAACAGGTGAGGTTATTAAAAAGTATGATGACCATCTAGATTTTGGATTTGGTTATCATTTTGCTATAGACAATAATGGAAATTACGTAGCAGTTGATCGTCACGTAGATGTTGACCAGAAAAACATCCTTACAGTTTACAATTTGGAGACTGATGAATATGTGGATTGTACGCTGGCGGAAGATTGTAACCTTGAAGCAAAGTTTACAGTAGATGGACAAATAGCTGTCGCATCTATTGATTATGATGACCTTTTATCTGTTGGAAATGTTCCAATGCAGTTTCAGAAATTTGATATTGCAACAGGCCAGGAATTGTGGAATGTAGAGGCTCAGGACTCAATTTCAGCCTTCGATACGAGTTATACTCATATTTCTAGCACAATTACAGACATTGATGGTGAAGAATGCGGTCGTATTATTTTCAATACCTCCAAGGCTGTATCAGTTCTGGACTTGTATACTGGAGAATTAGTTAATACTATTCCATCAGATGCTTCTATCCAAAGAATCGGATTTAATGGTTCAGGCGATTATATCTATGTTGGAACTAATGATGGTAAATTAACACTCTACACCACTAAGCCAGGAATCACATTGTCCAATGGAGTAAATGAGGTCATGGATAATACGATGATTGACTGGCATATGGCGGATGGTACTCTTGTTGCTAGCGCATATAGGGGTGCTAACCTTACTGTTATGAAGTATTCAAATGATGAATCGCTTCTGTATGAAACTGAGTGTGAAAACGAGGCAAGTAGGATTCCTGCAATTTCGCCAGATGGTTCTTCCTATGTAACATCTGGTTCAATACATGATACTGAGGAATTTTCATATGAATTCAATGTAATCGATACTGCAACTGGAGATATTAAGGGGGTATTTACAGTTCCCTATGCTAATTCTGCAGATGCTAGATATGTTGATTCCGACAAGATAGTTGTGCCTTCTTCTAATGGTAATATTTATGTATTTACTATTTCTAATGGCAAGCTTGAGCCAAAGAAGTTGTTAGAGGGAACATATAGTGGAGTGACAAGCTATTCAGCAGATGGCAAGTATATGTTGTACAGTGGGGGGGCAGAAAAGGTTGTATTGAGTATTCCTGATTTAAAAATAAAATATCAGGTTAACAACCATGATGCTAATATAACAACGTACTCATGTGGGACATTAGCTAATAATGGTAAGACGATTTACTATATTTCTAGCACAGATAATGATAGTCTCTGTAAATACAATATTGAAAAAGATAAAATAGGCAAGGTTATCGATGATTATCAAGTGGATAGATTTGCTTTGAGTGACGATAACACATTGCTTGCTGCTGCTTGCAAGGATGGTAAGCTTAGAATATATGATATAAAAACAATGGATTGTCTGGATGAGATAACATTCTATGCAAAGTCTTACAGTGGTTTGATTAAATTCTCCCAGGACAATACTCATTTGTATTTACAAGGTGCTGATTTATATTTTAAGATTTACGATCTTACTAACAAGGACTTCGTGTTTAAGTTTAAGGAGCAGACTAACGAATTAGATTATTGTCAGTACGACGAAACTACAAATCGATTGATAGTATCTAATTTTATAGGTATGTCAATTATAGATCTTAACCAGATGGGTGAACTCAGCTATATTGAACATGGATTGGCTTATGTACCTCAGAGCGGTACGGTAGTTTGCACATATAGACAGTATGTATATGGGTTTAAATTCAAGGAAGTAGATGAGTTGCTTAAGATGGCAAACGACATTTATGGCGACGATGAATTAACTGATTTAGAAAAATTAGATTATGGAATTGAATAGCTAATTTCGCTTAGGCTTTCGGTCTTAGGACCGAGAGCCTAATTTTTTTTAAAAAAAATTTTCAAAAAAGTGTTGACATGAATAATTGATAGTACTATTATACTACTCAGAAAGAAAAAATACGCTAATCTAAAAAGGAGGTAATTGAAATGGCAAAGGTGGCAAACAGACTATTACTTTTTGCATTATGTTTTTTTGCATTAATGTGCGGAGCTTTCCTTGCTAAGGGAACTCCAAAGGAGGAAGGACAGATTTCTACAATAGCTGTAGAGCAGGTTTCTTCAGAAGAGGCTGTTTCCACAATGCACAGAGGTATTATTACAAGAAGCTCTGGTGCTGGCACACCAGCAAAAAACGGAACAAAGGCTAACTATAAATCTTCTAGTATTGCTAGTACAATTCATGGCATTATACAGGGGAGCAGTGTTAGCAGAGGTCCAGTTTACCAGAGAAATCATTAATTAGTTTTTGTTTTTTCAGATTTGAAGTTATGATAAAATCTGAATTATGAGTAAAGGAAAATTAATTTCAATCGGGGCAATTTGTATACTGATTATTTTTATAGTCTATAAAGCTATGTTAGGCACAGTTTCTGATGTGGGGCAGGATAAGTATTCTGTAGTTATAATCGATTTATTCGATACTCGCACAGAGATTTGTGGTTATGAGACTGATGAAGACACATTCACTGAGAATGTTGATTTTATAAAAGATAGGCTTACTTATTACAATCAGCAATACGATATCTACAAGAGTTATGAAGGGTTTAATAATATCCGCGATATAAATAAATATGCTGGTGTTAAGCCGGTACGGGTGAGTGAGGATATTATTGAGCTAATAAAATTTGGTAAAGATATATATTATGAAACTGACGGACAGGTCAACATCGCTATGGGTGCGGTGCTATCTATATGGCATGACCATAGGCAGGCAGGTGTCGAGACACCGGAGTCTGCTAGCTTGCCATCCATGGAAGAGCTTGAAGAGGCGGCATCACATACTGATATTGAGGATGTGGTAATCGATGAGACAGCCGGTACAGTTTTTCTAGCAGATGCACAGATGTCACTTGACGTGGGAGGCATTGCTAAGGGATACGCAGTTGAACGGGTAGTACAAGAGGGATATGAGCATGGTATTGACCATTTGCTTTTAAATGTTGGAGGCAACATATCCTGCATTGGTACTAAGGGAACAAAGGGAGATTTCAATATAGGTATCCAGAATCCAGATATTGAAAGCGATGAGCTTTACATAGAGACGGTTTCAATTTCTGATGGAGTTTGTGTTGTTTCCAGCGGTGATTACCAGCGATATTACGAAGTGGAAGGGACTAGATATTGCCATATCATTGACCCTGATACATATTTCCCTGCCACAGAGTTTAAGCAGGTATCTATCGTGTCGGATGACTCCGGAAAAGCAGATGCTTTTTCAACAGCACTTTTTAATATGACCCTAGAAGAGGGCCAGGAATTCATTTCAAACCACCCAGGTGTTGAGGCTATGTGGGTAATGCAAGATGGCTCCATAGTCTATTCAAAAGGATTTAAATGATAAGCGTATTTAGGACGAGTAACATCGTCCTTTTTTCTTGCTTAAAAATTAATCAGTTACTATTCAAAGTTACTCCACCCACATTCATAATGGAAGTCTTTAAATATGTATACCTGTGAATAGTAACGTTAAATTTAAATATTATACTTTAACTTGCTAAAGTGTTGTGCTACAATTAAGTCTGATATTCTTAGATAACTGAGGGTTTTAGGAGGATTTAATATGAAAAAGAGATTATTTTCTATGTTCATGGTTTCTCTTATGGCAGGAGCTATGATGATTGGATGTGGAGATAAGACTACTGATGGCAAGGACGCTAAGACAGAGGTTGCATCAGATGCTCAGACATATAAGGTAGGTATCATACAGTATGTTGATGATGCTTCATTAAATCAGATTGTTGATAGCTTGGAAAAGCAGCTTGATGTCCTGGCTGAGGAAAAGGGCGTTACATTTGAGTACGAGGACTACTATTGCAACGGTCAGGCTGATTCTACAACAATCAATCAGATGGTTTCAGAGCTTATCAATGATGAGGTTGATATTTTAGTACCAATCGCAACTCCAACAGCTATGATTTGTCAGGCAGCTACAGAGGACAATCAGATTCCTGTTGTATTTGCAGCAGTTTCAGATCCAGAGGGTGCTGGCCTTGTTGCTAGCAATGATGCTCCTGGTTCAAATGTTACTGGTACTTCTGATGCCCTTAACACAGAGGCGGTATTGGATTTGATGATTGAGCAGGATAGAGACCTTAGCAAGGTAGGCCTTTTATACGACAAGAGCCAGGATGCTTCAGCAGCTCCTATTGCAGCAGCTAAGGAATATCTTGATGCTAAGGGAATCGATTATGTAGAAAAAACAGGTACTACAAATGACGAGGTTATGCTTGCAGCAGATGCTCTTATTGCAGCAGATGTTGAGGCAGTTTTCACACCTACTGACAATACAATCATGACAGCAGAGCTTGGTATCTATGAGAAGTTCATTGAGGCAGGCATTCCACATTATTGTGGCGCTGACTCATTTGCATTAAATGGTGCTTATCTTGGATATGGTGTTAACTACGCAACACTTGGTACAGAGACAGCTAACATGGTTGCTGAGATTTTAGTTGATGGCAAGGACCCAGCTACACTTCCAGTTAAGGTTCTCGACAATGGTACTGCAACAGTCAACACTGACACAGCAGAGGCTCTTGGTTTAGACTACGAGAAACTTAGAGATTTGTGTGATGGATTCGTAGAAATTCAGACAGCAGAGGAGTTTGAGTAATGTCTTCACTTTTCTCAATTTCGATTTTTCAGAGTGCTTTAGAACTAGGGTGTATATACGCCCTAGTTGCTTTAGCACTTTTTATTTCATTTACCATTTTAAATATTGCGGATTTGACCACTGACGGCTGCTTCACATTGGGGTGCGCAGTTGGTGCTATGGTTACCCTTGCAGGTCATCCATTCCTTGCTTTTTTGGCAGCGCTTATATCTGGTGTTTTGGCTGGATTTTGCACAGCATTTTTACAGACTAAGCTGGGAGTCGAGTCAATTCTTGCAGGAATTATAGTTAATACCGGTTTGTACACCATCAATATTGCGGTGATGGGATTTTCGTCCCTGACTAATCTATTCGGATGTGACACTATTTTTTCTATTGGCAAGGACACAATTGGAAGCGGAGTCATTGGTGATTGGTACAAGCTACTGATTGTAGGAGCTATTGTTGCACTTATTGCTGTATTTTTATGGTGGTTCCTTGGTACCACACTTGGTATGTCTATCAGAGCCACAGGCGACAACGCTGATATGGTTAAGTCATCTTCAATCAATCCTACATTTACAATTACTGTAGGACTTTGTCTTGCCAATTCCCTTACAGCTTTATCTGGTGCACTTATTGCCCAGTATCAGAAGTCAGCTGATATCAATATCGGTACAGGTATGGTGACAATCGCCCTTGCTTCACTGATCATTGGTCAGACACTTATTGGAAATAAGGGAAGTATGCTCAGACGAATTGTCGGCACTATTTTAGGTTCCGTTTTATACAGAGTAATTGTGGCCATAGCCCTTAGAATGTCTGTGCCAGCAGAGGCTCTTAAGCTTGTTTCTGCAATCATCGTTGCAGTTGCTATTGCTGCACCTTATGTACGCAAAAAGGCAGCTCTTAAGAAGAGAGAGTTTGCTAATTATAGAGGACAGCGCAGTCAGGAGGTAAAGGAAAATGCTTAAACTTGATAATATTTCAAAGACCTTCAATCCTGGCACTGTAAATGAAAAGGCGGCCCTCACTAATCTCAGCTTAGATTTAGCAGATGGCGATTTTGCTACAATCGTAGGCTCTAACGGAGCAGGCAAGTCCACTATGTTCAATGCCATCGCAGGCACGTTTATCGTAGACGAAGGCAATATTTATTTGGACGGAGAGGATATTACATTTAAAAAGGAGCATGTCCGTAGCCGTGTTATCGGTCATCTTTTCCAGGACCCACTTAAGGGTACTGCTCCAAATATGACTATAGAGGAAAATATGGCCCTTGCATTTTTGAGAGCTTCTCATGCATCTAGTCATTTATTTTCTCGCATTGGAGCAAAGGACAAATCTCGTTTCAGAGAGCAGCTAGCCCTTCTTGGAATGGGCCTTGAGGATAGAATGAAGCAGCCAGTAGGTCTTCTTTCAGGTGGACAGCGTCAGGCGCTTACACTTCTTATGGCTACATTTGTTACACCAAAGCTTTTGCTTTTAGATGAGCACACAGCAGCCTTGGATCCAGCCACAGCTGAAAAGGTTTTGGAACTTACCAAATCAATTGTTGCTGAGCGAGGAATTACTTGCCTTATGGTTACTCACAATATGCATCAGGCCCTTGAGGTTGGCAATAGAACCCTCATGATGAATGCCGGCAAAATTGTCTTTGATACAGCTGGTGAGGAGAGGGCAAAGCTATCGGTTGCAGACTTACTTGAGAAGTTCAAGGTAGGTGCTGGAGAGGAATTAGATAATGATAGAGTGCTTTTATCCTAAACTTTTGGGTAATTTAGTACTTTAATTTAGTAAAGCATTGTTGTATAGTATTATGTAATTGCGAATCGTGAGCAATATAATATCAGGCGGCCGTGGGCCGACGATTAAAAAATAGGAAGAGGATATATTCGATGAAAAAGGTTGTAAAATTTGGCGGTAGCTCATTAGCAGACGCTAAGCAGTTCATGAAAGTTGGCGATATCATTCGCGCTGATGAGAATAGAGTATTTGTAGTTCCTTCTGCGCCTGGTAAGCGCAATAGCAAGGACACAAAGGTTACAGATATGCTGATTAAGACCTACGAGGATGCTAAGGCAGGCAAGGACGTATCTGAGAATCTTGTAGCTATCAAGGCTCGTTATGACGAGATTATTGATGGTCTTAATCTCAAGGGATTTAGCCTTGAGGATGATTTCAAGAAGATTGCTGAGGATATCAAGGCAGATTTATCACTTGATTATCTTGCAAGCCGTGGAGAGTTCCTTAATGGTAAGATTATGGCTGAGTATTTAGGCTATGATTTCATCGATGCTAAGGATGTAATCTTCTTTAACGAAGAGGGACATCTTAATTCATACAAGACAATGAAGGTCCTTGGACAGGCACTTGAGGAGCATCCTCATGCTGTTATTCCTGGATTCTATGGTTGTGATAAGGACGGCCGTGTTAAGACATTCTCACGTGGTGGTTCTGACGTAACAGGCTCTATCGTTGCCGGCGCTGCTAAGGTTGACGTATATGAGAACTGGACTGACGTATCAGGATTTTTGATTTGCGATCCTCGCATCGTTAAGAATCCAGTTGGTATGCAGACTATTACATACAGAGAGCTTCGCGAGCTTTCATACATGGGTGCATCAGTTCTTCACGAGGATGCTATTTTCCCAGTTCGTTCTGCTGGTATTCCTATCAATATCAAGAACACTAACAGACCAGAAGATGACGGTACATGGATTGTAGAGAGCACAGGTCAGAGAAATGAGTACGTTATCACAGGTATCGCTGGAAAGAAAGGATTCTGTACAGTCCTCATTACTAAGTCACTTATGAACTCTGAGGTAGGTTTCTGTAGAAAGGCCCTTCAGGCATTCGAGGACAATGGCATCAGCATTGAGCACATGCCTTCAGGTATCGACACAATGACAGTTGTTGTTCATGAGGACGAGTTCATCAACAAGGAGCAGGCTGTTGTTTCTGCTATTCATCGCAATTGTGCTCCTGATTCTATCGAGATTGAGTCAGACCTTGCACTTATCGCAGTCGTTGGACGTGGCATGAAGAGCACACGTGGTACTGCTGGTCGTATCTTCTCAGCCCTCAGCCATGCACATGTTAATGTCCGCATGATTGACCAGGGTTCTTCAGAGCTTAACATCATCATCGGTGTTGAGAATCAGGACTTTGAGACAGCTGTTAAGGCTATCTACGATATTTTCGTAACTACAAAACTTTAATATAATAAAAATGGAGCTGCATCAGTCTGATGCAGCTCTTCTATATTGCAATTCAATTTTGTATGCTGTTTTTGCATTTTTTCACCTACGTCCACGTCTTCTTCTTCCACCCATCTGTTTAGACTGTTTGGCCTGTTTTGGGATTGGGGCATTGCCAGTCTGTGTATCGCTTTGGATAATCATCTTGGGCTGAGAGGTTGTAGTGGATTGTGCCTGAGCATACATATAGGCAGGGTTAGTTCCAAAATCTTTTTTTTCATTTTCATATATTTGAGTATATCTGTAGGGCTGGTTGTACTGATATACTTGGTTATAATTATAAGACTGAGTCTCCTGGTTATCCTGATTGGACTGGTATGATTGATTATTTTGTCTAGTTATTCTACTGTGATTTTGCTCTGGAGTGAACACTATAGTTTCATCAGGTGCTTTTCTTAAATCTTTTCTTTCTTCAATTTGTTTGTTGTATTCAGAAAGGTTTACTTTCTTTTTATAGCTGTTTGCTGAGTCAGGACGGGAATTGTCATTTGCTACAGCATTGGCTTGATTGGTCTTTTGATAGTTTTCATTATATTGAGTACCTTTGAAGTTGTTTGTATTTTCCTGTTTATTATCATTTTGAACAGTGTCATAGTAAGATACTTTATCTCTATCCATTTCTCCTTTTAAAACCGAATTTGGCGAAAAATTTGGATTATAAACATCATTACTATTCGTATTAATGGAATTAATAACATCTTCTAATTCATGAGAGAGTTTATTGCCTAATGCCATATTTATATCCTCCTTACCTATAGGCATATAAAATCAGTACTATTATTAGTTCAATAAAGATTTTGCGTTTTTTCCAACCTATTACAAAAAGATTACTAAAATGTTTCGGATTGAATATTGGAAACGCAGAAACGGGTATTGCTTTATTCGTTCAAGTAGTATATAACTACTATATAACCATTCATAAGAGGAGAATATTGATGCAAGAAGAGAGAGTACCTTTAATATCAACTGCAGTGATAGTGCAGGCTATTGTGTTTCTTTTGATGACATCCTACGGGAGTATGTCTGTTTTTTCTTTTAGTGGTAGGACTATCTGTGTTGTTGCTTTGTGGGTGTATGTGTTTTCCATGGTGGATTATACTTACACTAGAGAGATAAGACATGCCATAAAAATGGCTATTGTCTATACGGTGATATGGGGCGCTATTGAGACTGGGATGGATTTTGTGTTGAATAGACTGTTAAATATGGGATTTTTTACTGTGGGTGGTGCCTGGTACGGTATTCAGAATCTGTTGTGTTTATGTAGTGTATTAGCATTTAATCATTATTTTGATGAGGATGGAAAGGAGATAAAAAAGTCTGTTATAGCATTGTTAGTTGTCGGGGTGGCGGTATATTTATTTGCTGTACATTATGTTATTGAAAATGTGCCAAACACGGTCCCTTCGACTATTTTTGAGCATGTAACATCTACAGTCAATCAGCAGGACATAATTCTAAAGAGATTAGCAGCAATATTCTATGGAATTGAAGGATTTTTAATAAGTTTTTCATTAGAAAGACAAAATAATTAAGAGAGATGTGTTATGTATGAAAGGGGAAAGATGGAAGAGCGTAATGAGAATAAGGCGGGTTTATACAGAGTATTGGTATGTCTGATTTCTTTTGTGGGTATTGTGCTTGTGTTGGGAAGCATTTATCAGTTGCTTTTGCTAAGGAAGAATTATTTGATGTTCCACAATCCATATCTTTTAGATATAGTGCCTATTTTTATTGGGGCAATTATTATTGGAGTACTTTTGCTAGTGGGAGATATAAAATTGTACCATCATCTTTTGCCAAATGATCGAGATATTGAAAAGAGGCAAAAAGCTAAGGTGCTGAAAGAACAGAAGGCTGAGTCTGAAGCTCAGAAGCTACAAGCTGAAAGAATTAGACTTGCGGCAGAAAGAACTGCAGCATTTGAGAAGGAGATGGAAAAGGAGAGACAGGATAATCTTAAGAAAGAGAGCCAACAAGGACGTCAGGTGGAGGATGAGAGGCAGAGTCCAGTCAGATTATCTCATGTACATGGTGAGGATGAAGCCATTCAAATAGTATTTTTTAAAGGCTCCTTTATTGAACTCTACGTTGCCATATTTGTAGGGATAGGGATAATGATTGCATCAGCTTTCTTTATGTATAATTATGTGACGACAATTGACGCTATATCATCTGCTGAAAAGGGCACTAGCCTTTATTATTTGAAAATAGCTGGCTTTATCATTCTTTTTTGGATTGGAATTTATTTCTGGCAACTTGGTAAAGCATATGACTATAGAGTATCTACTAGTTGTATTGCCAATTATTGCGGAAAATTATATCTAGTAGGAGTCAAGGATTCTATTATCCACGGTGGGGATGAAAGGCGAATTATCAAATCAGTAGGAAAAATTGGAAAAGCCATTGATGCCGCTGCCACTAAAATGGAAAGGGCTGAAGCAAGAAATGCAATCAGGCAAGAGTTTAGAGATCCAAATTTTCCGGAACTTGCAAAGAGAATTATATCGGCAAGTGAGTATCATAGATATTTGGAGGCTTATGATTTAATCGCCTATGAGAATATGTCCAAAATGCTTAAAAAGTACTTGCTCCATTTGTATAACAAGAGTAAGTGATAGTTGCATTCTATCACTGCTTTTAGAAAGAAAGAAAAAAAGGGAACAATCTCGGATGTGATGAATCTGAGAGTGTTCCCTTTTTGAAGGATATATTGAATAGGATTTAATGGGAAGAAGTTGTCCTTAGATGATAACTATTGCTAGAACTAGGTTCATTATTATTCTGGCGACTTGGTCTACGTTCTGATGGTTGATTGAAGTAACTTTGAGTGTAAAGCTCATTTCTACGACTATTAAGGTATGCTTCGTCTATTTTAGCGGGTGGATTATTATGGAAATAATCTAAGCACTGTCGAGCATATTCTTTTTCACTCCTTAAAAATGGTTGTAATATTCTAGTATGTGTGACAAGAAATTGAGACGGAAGCTTTTTTGATTAGAATTAAACTAGTACAGCCTATTAAATAGAATGCACAGAAGTAGTTCTTTGAAGGTTGTTAATAGTTTTGGTAGGGTTAGAGTTGACAGGTACTTTTTGTTTGCCATCTATAACTGTGGCATCAGTTATACGGTTATATGCTTCGTTTTGTCTTGTAAAACCATTATTCGCCAAATCCCTTCTAAGCTTCTTAGCAGGTCTTAATAACTTAATTCTTTCTTCGGATATTGAAGGTGTAGTATTCCTTGGGCTTATATTCTCACCAGTGGATTGTTTTGTATCTGCGGAAGCATTTTTCGGTGCAGAATACAAATTAGACACATCTATATCGGAACTAATTTTTTTAACAGAATGAACTATAAAACCATGCTTACTTTTTGTTTTTTTCTTATTAGACAAAAATTTGGTAGAATGAGTAAAAAGGTTACGTAAGTTATTAAAACGTCTATTTTTATTCTTCTGCTTAGTAGTTTTTTCAGTAACTTCCGATTGACTATTAGTCTGCTGGTTAGTAGTTTTTTCAGTAACTTCCGATTGACTATTAGTCCGTTGTTTAGTAGTTTCTTCAACAGCGTGATGTATACGATTTAGCATGGCTTCTCTATACGAATCGTCAGATACTATATCAAGCCTTTTTGCTCGAAATTCTTGTTCTTCTTTCTCTTTGTTTTTAGCGTCCAAATGATTACCATCATTGTCATTTGTATTTCCAGGAATTGCATTTTTTTGCTCAGGTGAAATATTTGCGGCTTTTGAAGTCTCAGCATGGACAGTACTCGAAGAAGCTTCTGATTGATTAGTGGTCTTAACAGATTTATTCTGTGGGCTACTAGTAGCTCTATTCTTATGTGAGACCTGTTGAGTATGCTGTTCAGCTGTACTTGAAGAAGCAGCCTGAGTATTTGTGTTTTGTGAGACGGCAGTATTCCTTATCTGATCAAGATGAGCTTGGACTACCTCAGTTAATTGCTGTAGACGCATTGGAGAGCTCGCATATGCAGATGCTGCTTCCTTAGTTATCATTCCTTCGGTAACAGCGATTAGCAAGGCATTAGTTTTTTTTATGTCTTCATTATTGGTGGGAATAGAATCTCTAGTTTTTTTTAAATTATCATATTCACCGTTTACATTTCGCTTTAGGAGATCTTCTTGAAATTTATTCTTAGCTCTTCCGCTATCGGATTTCAAGTTTTTACTAGTTGTTTCAATAATCTTTTCTGCGGCAGCCGTTTGTTTTAATAAATCGTCAATATTTTTTGAATAGTTATCAATAAAATCTTTGTACTTAGGGTTATTTGTAGCTAGCAAATCGTCTATTGCACTATAGTATGCATCAATTCTCGCATATCCTCTTTGGACAACATCAGCTGCTACCACAAATGGATGTTCATTATTTTGTAATGCCATAATTATTCTCCTTTTCTGTTGCATAGAAATCTATAACTTCACTTGTATTTCAATAAATAATAATTTATTTTTCCATTTAACATAAAATACCTATGTAAATGTTGTGGGCAGGGCGGTATTTTGCTATACTATTTGAAGTTGAAAACACGTTAGTTGAAAGAGGTATAGCATGAGCCTTATTATTAAAAACGGCAGGGTATTAAACCCACCTACAGACACAGATGAAATATTAGATATTAAGATAGACGGGAACATTATCTCAGCTGTTGAGGCTGATATTGTTCCCGTTTTTTCTGATACGGTGATTGATGCGAAAGGATGCTATGTCATGCCTGGACTTATAGACATGCATGTGCACTTCAGAGATCCCGGTCAGACTGCTAAGGAGGATATCGAGACCGGCTCTAGGGCAGCAGCAAGAGGAGGAGTTACAACAGTGCTTGCTATGCCAAATACAAAGCCAGTTGTAGATAATCCTGAGCTTGTAAATTATGTCCATGACAAGGCAGAGTCAGTTGGATTGACAAGAGTTCTCCAAGTCGGCTCTGTGACTAAGGGCATGGAAGGCAAGGAGCTTTCTGATTTGAAGGGCATGATTGATGCAGGCATTCCTGCTATCTCAGAGGATGGCAAATCCGTTATGGACTCGGGCATTTACCGTGAGGCAATGAAAATCGTAGCAGCCGATGTTCCTGTGCTTGCTCACTGCGAGGACATTAATCTAGTTCAGGGTGGCGTTATGAACATGGGCGCCAAATCAGACAGCATGGGAGAAAAGGGAATCAGCAATGCTGTTGAGAATATTATTGAAGTTCGTGACATTATGCTTGCTGAGGAAACAGGTGCAACACTTCATCTTTGCCACTGCTCTACAAAGGAGAGTTATGACATTGTAAAAGAGGCTAAGGCCAGAGGCGTGAAAGTTTCTGGGGAGGTTTGCCCACATCATTTCACACTTACAGAGGACGACATCGTGCCAGGTGATGGCAATTACAAAATGAATCCTCCTGTCCGTACTACTGAGGACAGAGATTTCCTTAGAAGAGGCTTGGCTGAGGGTGTGTTTGAGGTTATTTCTACAGACCACGCTCCTCATACAGCAGAGGAAAAGGCAAAGGGCTTTGCATCGCCATTTGGTATCGTAGGTCTTGAGACTTCTGCAAGCCTTACATATACAGAGCTGGTACTTTCAGGTCTCATCACACCACTTTCAATGGCGGCATACATGAGCTCTAATCCAGCCAGAATTCTCGGTCGCGATGACCTTGGAAATATTGCACCAGGCAAGGTAGCCGATATCACAATTTTTGACCCAAGCATAGAATATGAGATTCATGCAGCAGACTTTGTAGGCAAATCAAAGAATATGCCATTCGAAGGCCGCAAGGTCCAGGGAAAGGTGGTCAAGACTATCTTCGGTGGCAAGGTGGTATACGAAGCCTAAATTGTTTGGGACATAGTATTATAGAAAATATAAATGAGCAAGTAGCTATCAAGCTCTTAGTGTTGCGTAGCGAAACATGTAGTTGAGTGAAGCAATATCTAAGGCTTGAGAGCGTAACTTGTGGACTATAGTTTATAGTGACAATAAATTTAGATGAGCCTGTAACTATCAAGCTCTTAGATTTCTCAAGCGAATCGTGTTAGATGAGCGGAGAAATACTAAGGCTTGATAGTGTGACAGGCGGGAAAGAGGTTAGAAATGATACAGAAATTAATTAGCCAAATTAAAGAGAAGGATGCTCCAATAGTTGTAGGTCTTGACCCTACAATGAAGCTCATGCCAAAGAGCCTTGTGGACAAGCACATTGCTGAACATGGCCAGACACTTGAGGCTGTGGGCGAGGCAATGTTTGATTACAACAAGCAGATTATGGACGCTTGTGCTGATTTGATTCCAGCAGTTAAGCCACAGATTGCCATGTATGAAAGCTATGGCATTCCAGGTATGATTGCATACAAGAAGACAGTTGATTACGCTAAGGAGCTTGGCCTCGTAGTTATTGCTGATATCAAGCGTGGCGACATTGGTTCTACATCTACAGCATATGCTCTTGGACATCTTGGCTCAGTTCAGGTTGGCGATTACAAGTATCAGGGATTTGATGCTGATATGGCTACTGTTAATCCATATCTTGGAACAGACGGAGTCAAGCCATTCGTTGATGTTTGCAAGGAGGAGGACAAGGGTATCTTCGTACTTTGCAAGACATCTAATCCATCTTCTGGTGAGTTCCAGGACAGACTTATTGATGGCAGACCACTTTATGAGCATATGGCAGAGAAAATCGAGGAGTGGGGCGCAGACACACGTGAGGGCAACTACTCAAATGTAGGTGCAGTAGTAGGTGCTACATATCCTGAGATGGGCGCAAAGCTTCGTAAGCTTATGCCTCATACATATATTCTCGTTCCTGGATACGGTGCTCAGGGCGGAAAGGGCGCAGACCTTGTAAACTTCTTCAACGAAGATGGCCTTGGCGCAATTGTAAACTCAAGCCGCGGAATCATTGCTGCATACCAGCAGGAGAAGTACGCTAAATATGGCGAGGCTAATTTTGCAGAAGCAAGCCGCGCAGCTGTAGAGGATATGCTCGCAGATATCAGAGGAGCGCTTAACTAGTAATTACCTCATATCGAAGAGGAAGCCGGTTGTGAGTGGTAAAGAAATATTTTAGGAGTCATGGAAGTAATGAAAGTAAAAGAAAAAGCCCAGGTTTTAGAACAAATGAAGCTGGCTGAGGGAGTATACAGCTTGAAGCTTAAGACTACAGCTGCTGAGTACGCTATCCCAGGTCAGTTCATAAGTATATACAGCAACAATGGAAGCAAGCTTCTTCCACGCCCAATCAGTATCTGCGAGATTGATAAAAATGCAGGTACACTTCGCGTAGTTTATCGTGTAGTAGGCGAGGGAACAGCTGAGTTTTCGCAGTTAACTGCAGGAGATGAGGTAGAGGTTATGGGACCTCTTGGCAATGGATTCCCACTTGAGGGTGAAAAGACTGTAGTTGTTGGCGGTGGAATCGGTGTGCCTCCAATGCTTGAGCTTGCAAAGCAGCTTTCAGGCAACGTAACAGCAGTTATGGGCTATAGAAATGACGACATGTTCCTTACAGAGGAATTTACAGATGTGGCAGCGGAGCTTATTATTGCCACAGATGATGGCTCAGTAGGAGTACATGGTACTGTAGTTGACGCCATGAAAGAAAATGATTTGGATGCAGATGTTATCTATGCTTGCGGCCCAAAGCCTATGCTAAGAGGCGTGGCTGAGTATGCGGCTGAGCGTGGAATCAAGTGCTATGTATCAATGGAAGAGCGCATGGCTTGCGGAGTAGGCGCATGTTTAGGATGTGTATGCCAGTCTACTGAAAAAGACGACCACAGCCATGTTAACAATAAAAGGGTTTGCAAGGACGGACCAGTATTTCTTTCTACGGAGGTGGTGTTGTAATGAATACAAAAGTTACCATTGCAGGAGTTGAATTTCAGAATCCTATTATGGAGGCTTCAGGCACCTTCGGTTCAGGAATGGAGTACTCAGAATTTGTAGACTTAAATAAGCTTGGCGCTGTTGTAACAAAGGGTGTTGCCAACGTGCCATGGCCAGGCAATCCAACACCTCGTATAGCTGAGGTTAGTTCAGGAATGCTAAATGCTATTGGCTTGCAGAATCCAGGCGTTGAGGTATTCTGCGAGAGAGATTTAAAATTCCTTGAGCAGTTTAAAGATGCCAGAGTGGTGGTTAATGTTTGTGGTCATTCAGCCGAAGAATATATTGAAGTGGTAGACAGATTAGCTGGTGAATCTCGAGTAGATATGCTAGAAATCAACATTTCTTGCCCTAATGTTAAAGAGGGCGGAATTGCATTTGGACAGGATCCAAAGGCGGTTGAGGAGATTACAAAGTTGGTCAAGGCTCACGCAAAGCAGCCTATCATTATGAAGCTTTCGCCAAACGTTACTGATATAAAAGTAATGGCAAAAGCTGCAGAGGCAGGTGGAGCAGATGCCATATCACTTATCAATACTCTTACAGGTATGAAAATCGATGTGGAACGTCAGAGCTTTGTCTTAGCTAATAAGACTGGCGGTATGTCAGGCCCAGCAGTTCATCCAATTGCAGTTAGAATGGTATATGAGTGCGCAAATGCAGTAAACATCCCTATTATAGGAATGGGAGGCATTTCAACTTGGCAGGATGCAGTGGAAATGATGCTTGCTGGTGCAACAGCTGTATCTGTAGGGACAGCTAATTTTTACAATCCAACAGCGACACTTGATATTCTCTCAGGAATGAAAGATTATATGGTTCGCAAGAAAATCGATGATATAAATGATATAATAGGAATTGTAAAATAGAATTGATTGACACTTATCCCGATGTTCACAGAAAAATCAGACAATATACTCAGAAATTTCCGTGACACATTTAAATCGATTTGCTAAACTTTTATTACATCGACACACTATGTGAAAGGAGGGGGAGCTGATGAAGTTCAAGAGAATAGGCGAGGATAAAATACGCTGCGTCATCACCAAAGAAGAAATGGAACAGAACGGCATGGAGCTTGGAGATTTCGTCAGTGACCAGGAAAAGACCCAAAGCTTTATCAGGGATATTTTAGCTGAGGCATGCGAGACTTTAGGTATGGAGACTCACGCTAAGGCTTATAGTGTTCAGATGACAGTTATGCCACAGGGCGATGTTGCATTACTTATATCCCCAGATTCAAGTTCAGGACTGGCAACTGCAATTGAGGAATTGAAGAAACATTTAACAGGTTTACAGGAGACACTTTCTACGACTAAGAATCCACCTCCTATTTCAGCAAGCACAGCTGATGTACCGGTGCAGAACGCAACAGTACTTAAGGACGAGAGAGACGAGGTTACAGATCAGTATCTTGATACACCGTTGTGGGCTATTCTTCCAGATTTGGATGCTGCTATCGAATTATGCAAGCATGTTCCAAAGTATGAGGGAATTAAGAGCTCGCTCTACCGTTATGGCGATGATTACTATATCAAGCTTAACTTCCAGCTAACACGTCGCCAGATTTCAGCAGTGATTCTTGTTATTGCTGAGTTCGCAAGTCAGATGTTTACAGAGAGCTTTGATGGAGCATTTCTATTAGAGCATGGAGATCTGATAAGCGATGATTGCGTAAATGTTTTATCTCAGATTTAAATATGACTTTTTTAAATGGCACTTGGATTATTCCAGTGCCATTTTTTTATTGGGAAATAAGTCCGCAAAAATTTTTTATAAAAGTGTTGACAAATGAAATTCGATTGCGTACAATCTATTTATAAAATCAATTGCGCACAATCGAATTAAACAATTAGAGAGTATTAATGATTATTTTAAGGAGGACAAGACAATGGGATTTTATGATTTATCAGTTGAGAAGTCAGATGGTACACAGCTTTCAATGGCTGACTTAAAAGGTAAGGTAGTTTTAGTAGTTAATACAGCTACAGGTTGTGGATTCACACCACAGTACGAGCCAATTGAAAAGATGTATGAGAAGTATCATGAGCAGGGATTTGAGGTAGTTGATGTACCTTGCAACCAGTTCGCAGGTCAGACACCAGGCAACGATGAAGAGATTCATGAGTTCTGCCAGCTCAACTACAACACACAGTTCCCTCAGATGAAGAAGGCTGATGTTAACGGCGACAATGCCATCGAATTATTCAAGTATCTTAAGTCACAGAAGGGATTTGAAGGATTTGGAAAGGGCCCTGCAGCTCTTGCAATGAGCGTAATGCTTAAGAAGATTGATAAGGATTATAAGAACAATCCTGAAATCAAGTGGAACTTCACAAAGTTCGTTGTTGACCGCGAAGGCAACGTAGTTGCACGTTTCGAGCCAACAGCAGACATGAAGAAGGTTGAGGAGTGCGTAGCAAGCCTCATGTAATACCACACCTGCCTGTTTAATACAGGCCATAATTTAACATTTTCAATAGAAAGTGTTTCCAGTTGTAATACAAATAGAATTTCTCCATATTTACTTATACAAAAAACATGTGGCATAGTCTTTTGATTCCCTCATTTTTCAAAAGCAGCCACATGTTTTTATTTTATCGATTCTTTATTAACTTAATGATTCCCTTGATGATGCCACGGACAGCGGCGAAGATTAGGAACATGAGCATGAAGCCCCAGACACCGAATACAATGTCGTTAAAGTCCATGACGCCAGTGTGTGTGACCTTTTGTCCGATTTCAATGGCAAATGTAAGCAGGATAATAAGTGTGAAAACATAAATCCAGCTGATGACAAGAACATGACCACTCTTTGCTAGAAGAGTGAAAAGTGGGTGCACTATAAAAATCATGATCATGCCGATTACACCGATTACGATGAAATGAAGCTGTTTGTCAGTGAAATTTGCCTCGAATGAATCGTTTAAGGACAAAAAGTACGTATGGAAGTAAGTAATTATGTCAATAATGCCATATAAAAAGTTGTTCATAAAATGTCTCTCCTGTGTTACAATCATCCCATCAGATACTCTAATTTCATAGGGAGGATATATATTATGGGTAACGTAATAGTAGCACAATCAGGTGGCCCGACTGTGGCTATCAATGCCAGTCTAGCTGGTGTAATCGAAGGAACTATTGGTTCAAACTACGACAAAATTTACGGATCAATTAATGGCATCTTGGGTATTCGAGATGACAATATAATTGATTTATCTTCTATCGTGGCTTCAGACCCTCATTTCTTAAAGCGTTTAAAAACAACTCCAGCTATGTATCTAGGTTCATGTCGTTTTAAACTTCCAGCCATTGACTCTGGTGACCCTATCTATAATACATTATTTGAACAATTTAACAAATACCAAATAGAGGCATTTTTCTATATTGGCGGCAATGACTCTATGGATACAGTAGACAAGCTTTCTGCATATGCAGCACAGATTGGCTCTGATATTAGATTCGTTGGCGTGCCAAAGACAGTTGATAATGACCTTTGTGTAACAGACCACACACCAGGTTTTGGTTCAGCTGCAAAATACATTGCAACTTCTACAATGGAAGTTATTTTCGATGCACAGATTTACGACAACCCAAGTGTTACTATTATCGAGGTAATGGGACGCGATGCCGGATGGCTTACAGCTGCAACATCCCTTGCTAAGACAGAATGTTGCGATGGTCCTGATCTTATATATCTTCCAGAGGTTGCTTTTGATAAGGAAAAGTTCATCCAGGATGTAAAATCAATTCTCGGAGAAAAGACCAACGTTGTTGTTGCAGTTTCTGAGGGAATCAGAGATGCACAGGGTGAGTACATTTCTGCATCAACAGGCACACTTGATAATTTCGGTCATGCTCAGCTTTCAGGTGCTGGCAAGACATTAGAGTATCTTGTAAAGGACAAGCTTGGCGTTAAGGTTCGTTCAATCGAGGTAAATGTTCTTCAGAGAGCAGCAGCTCATATGTCCAGCCTTACAGACATCAATGAGTCAGAGGCAATTGGCAAAAAGGCTGTAAATATTGCTGAGGAAGGTGTTACTGGCGCAATGGTTACAATGGAGCGTATCAGCAATGCACCTTATGAGATAAAGTTCGATTATGCAAAGATTCATGACATTGCAAACGAAGCTAAGGAAGTGCCTCAGGATTGGATTAATCCAGAGCACAACGGTGTTACAAAGGACATGTTAATGTACCTTAGACCGCTTGTAATTGGTCTTCCAGATGTGGAGTACAGAGATGGACTTCCAGTATTCGTAACTAGATAAATATGTTGCAATAAAAAACAAGCCTATGTTGCACGGTGGATTATTAAGGTAATCTACCGTGCAATTTTTTGTTAAAAATACAGAAAAAAATTAAAAGATACAGCCCCAAGCATGAAATAGAATAGTATTTGTCAAAATGAAGATTGATTAATAAAGTTCTTATTTTCTAATAGTTTTTAAAGGAGTCTAAAATTATGGGAAAAGTCAATTTAATCATTGATGGCAAAGCTATTGTGGCAGATGAGTCAAAGACTGTACTTGAGGCAGCTCTTGATAATGGTATCTACATCCCTCATCTATGTCATCATGATGATTTACATCCAAATGGTGGATGCCGTCTCTGTGTGGTGAAACAGGACGGAGTAGACGGTGTGATTACTTCATGCTCAACCAAGGTAAAAGAGGGAATGGTGATTACAACAAAAGATGAGACAGCTGAAAAGGTTAGAAAGCTTTCAGTGGACTTGATGTTTAAGACTCATCCAAGTGAATGTGTAGGTTGCCCAAAGTATGGCAAATGCCAGCTGGCTTCTATCTCACAGTATGTAGGTGATTCTGGCAGAGACCTACGTCAGCAAAAGTTACCTCTTATTGAAAATGAAGAAAATCCATTGATGCTTCACGAAATGTATCGATGCATTCTCTGCGGTAGATGCGTGCGAGCATGTTCTGAGCTTCGCGGCGTAGGAGCCCTTAAATTTGAAAAAGTTGATGGCAGAATGAAGGTTGTTATTAACGGTAAGAGTCTTGAGGATGCAGGCTGCCAGTTCTGTGGAGCTTGCGTTGAGGTATGTCCTACTGGTTCAATCCGTGACAAGGTTGGTGTATTTAAAGATGACCCAGGCCTCAGCCGTGAAATGACACTTGTTCCTTGTAGCGAGGGATGCCCTGCACATATCAATGTGCCTAAATACATTAGATTTATTAAGGAAGGCAACTTCCCAGCTGCAGCAGCAACAGTTCGTGAAAAGGCGCCATTCCCAGAGTCACTTGGATACATATGTGTTCATTCATGTGAGCTTCAGTGTAAGAGAAATCATCTTGATGGCCCACTTTCTATCAGAAATCTAAAGAGATTTGCAGCTAGTCAGGATGATGGTAGCTGGAAGGCAAATGCTTTCATGAAGGAATCTACAGGTAAGAAGGTGGCTGTAATCGGTGCAGGCCCTGCAGGACTTACAGCAGGATACTATCTTAAGAAGCTTGGCCATGAGGTAACCATTTTTGAAAAGCTTCCACAGGCAGGTGGACAGATGAGATATGGCATTCCTTCTTATAGACTTCCTAGAGAGGTTCTTGATAGAGAAATCGCTGAAATAGAGTCAATCGGAGTGGAAATCAAGTGCAATCAGGATGTTAAGTCGGCAGCTGAACTTAAGGCTCAGGGCTACGATGCAGTATTCGTGTCAGTTGGAACTCATGCCGGTAACAGACTTCCACTTGAGGGCAATGATTTACCAGGTGTTTATCTCAATGCAGATTTCCTCCGTTCTATCAACCTAGGAAAGCCATTTGAAGTAGGCGAGAATGTAGTTGTTCTCGGTGGCGGAAATGTAGCAATAGACTGTGCTGAGTCGGCACTACGACTTGGTGCTAAGCATGTAGTTATGACATGTCTTGAGGCTCCTGATAAGATGACTGCTTCTGAAGAGGAAGTTACATGGGCCAAGGAAGATGGAATCATAGTTGAAAATTCACGTACATTCGATGCAATAGAGTCAGAAAATGGCAAGGTGACAGGTCTTACTGTTACAGGAATTGAAGGACTTAAATTTGGCCCTAAGGGACCTGAGTTTACACGAATCCCAGATTCCACAGTTACTTTCCCTGCGGATACAGTTATTTTTGCTGTTGGTCAGCATCCTGACATTACAGAGGAATTTGGTCTAGAACTTAACAGAGGACGCATTGTTACAAATGATGGTCATAAGACATCGGTGGAAGGCATTTATGCAGCAGGCGATGCTGTTACAGGAACACGTTCAGTTATTGCAGCTATTGCAGAGGCTAGAGAGGCTGTTTCTGAAATAGATAAATTCCTTGGCGGTGATGGAAATATTGAAGAAAAACTTGCACCAGAGCAGATTGCTAATCCTTGCATTGGCAAAAATGAGAACCTGACAAAAACTCACAGAAATGAGCCAACAGTTACAGAAGTTGATTCTAGAAAATGTAACTTTGAGCCTATGGATTTGGGATTTGATTGCAGCAAGGCAGGTTGCGAGGCAAGTCGTTGCTTACAGTGTGACCTTCGAGTACAGATTTCTCCACAGAAATTCTGGAGTGATTTTTTGGCAGAGGAAGGAGGTCAGCAGTAATGAAGAATTTATTAGTTGTTAGTTGCGTAAGTGATGATGTAAAAGCACCTCTTTCAATGTATATATTGAAGAATTTTACAGCTGATGTTGTGGCAGGTGTTGACAAATATTCAAAGGAGTTTGACGCTGAAATAATCTATCTTCTTCCAGAAGGCGAAGATGTTTCAGGCTTAAATGGAGAGATTGTTCATACAAGCCAGATTTCTCCAACTCTTAATAACCCATACTCAGTTGCTCAGGTTTTAGCAGGTAATTTGCCTCGTCCTATGATTCAGGATGACTATGTGGCAGTGTACGATGGCAAGGCGGTATCCGTTATTACACCTGAAGCGGCATACGGTATGACTAAGGGATTTGAGGAAAAGTTCGTTGCCATAAACAAGGGTGAGAATACTGAAATCAAGAAGGTAAATGTAGGCCAGCCAGTTGGAGAAATTGCAGCAGTTGATGGTGCCAAGGCAGTACTTTTTGGCGGTTTAAAAGGTAAGTTTGTTTCAGGCTCTGAGGCTGCAAAGCTTAAAATTGATGAGACAGAAAAATTCAGCTCTATAACAATTTATGATGAGAGCGAATGTATTGTGGATGCATGTGTTCAGCTGATGAATAAGGCATACGAAATGTCCTGTGGCAAATGTGTTTTATGCCGTGAGGGCACATCACAGTTCAAGCAGATTGTAACAGAGATGACAACAGGCAAGGCGAAGATGTCTGATTTGGACCTTATCAAAGAGGTATCAGAGCTTATTTCAATCGGAGCATATTGCCCATTTGGCCAGAGCATGACAAAGCCTCTGACATCTGCAATGGAACTTTTTGCGGATGAGTTTGAGGAACACATCAAGAAAAAGTCCTGCAAATGTGGCAAGTGCTACAAGCAAGCAGAGCTTTACTATATTGATCCAGACGAGTGCATCGGATGTGGTGAGTGTATTGACGCCTGCCCAGAGGATGCAATCGAAGGAAAAGATGGATTTATCCATATAATTGACCAGGATCTTTGTGAGCAATGCGGTAAGTGTGTATCAGCATGCGACGAAGGCTGCATTAAAACAGCCACAAAGCTTCCTAAGCTTCCAAAGAAAAAAACAAAATGCGGTAAGTGGTAAGGTGACACTAAAAGTCGAGCGAATGCGAAGACTTGTTAGTGTCAGGAGGCCGAAGGCCGACGATAAGGTGACACTAAAAGTCGAGTGAATGCCGCTCCCCGTGCAACGAAAGCTTGTCTTTTATTGCACGGGTTTTTTCTGTCCTTTTTTTGAATGCAATAATAGATAAAGATTCAGGAACTTGATAGAAGTTGTATGTAGCCTGTGATGATACATTAATAGCAAGAAAATAAGAACCATGCACGAGCAAAATACTTGGGTACACTAGTGATTTTGCTTGTGAATGAGAATTAGAAAGATCGTTTTAAAGGAGAAGAAAATGGAAAACTTGAAAACACAGATAGTTGTCATTGCAGGTGGCCCATCTGGTATGTCGGCAGCGGTTCAGGCAGCTGAAGATGGAGCAGAGGTCATTGTAATTGAAAAGGCAAACATCACAGGTGGTGCAGCTAACATGGGTATGGGGCCACTTGGTATTGGAACAAAATATCAGCAGGAGCAGATGATTGATATCACTGTTGAGAAGGCATTTAACATGTTTATGGATTACACACATTACAATGTTGATGCACGACTCATCAAGCGATATTTCGAGCAGTCTGGCGAGACAATTGAGTGGTTAGAGGATATGGGTGTTGAGTTTGAAGGCGCTTTCAAATATTTCCCACAGTCAGAGGCTACATGGCACATTGTAAAAACAGGAAATAAAATCGGACCACGTGCAGCTGGTCATATGAATAAGGCTCTTCTTAACAAGGCTCAGGAGCTTGGCGTAAAGGTTCTTCTTGAGACAGCTGGTAAGAAGATTTTGAAGGATGATGAAGGCAAGGTTTGCGGCGTTGTTGCAGTTAACAAAGATGGTGAGGAATTCACAATTGAATGTCAGGCAGCAATCATCGCAACAGGTGGTGCTGGTAACAATCCAGAGCTTATCAAAGAGGAAATCGGCTTAGAGTTTGGCAAGGATGTATTTAACTTTGCTATTCCTGGTCTTATGGGTGATGGCCTTAAGATGGCTTGGGAGGCAGGTGCTGATCACCTTCCAGTTAGAATCGAGCAGGCATGTGATGTAGGTGGCGGTGAGGAAGCTTCTGCATCAGTTAAAAACGTGCTTAGACAGCCAAACCTTCTCGTTAACAAGTTTGGTAAGAGAATCATGAATGAAGAGTTCATGCAGAATACAACATACCTTTCAAATGTTGCTATGCACCAGAAGGACAAGACAATTTACTCTATCGTAGATTCTTCAATTGTTAAGTCATACATCAAAAATGGCGTAGATGTAACTAGCCTTGTCACTCCAGATCCAGATGTATCTGATTTCAATGAGGGAATGGAGGAGCTTCTTGCAAAGGGTTCAAAGAACTTCTTCAAGGCAGATACTATTGAGGAGCTTGCTGAGCAGATTGGCATTGACCCAGAGGTTCTTGCAGAGACAGTTGATGATTACAATGATTACTGCGAAGGCAGAGATGAAGAGTTCTTCAAGAACTACAGATTCCTTCGCAAGTTAAAGAAGGGACCATTCTACGCAGGTGCTTTCCATCCAGGCGGATACGGTACAGTAGGTGGAATCCGTATAAACGAAAATTGTGAATGCTGCGATAAAGACTTTATGCCTATTCCAGGACTTTATGCTTGCGGTGCTGATTCATGCAACATTTACGATGACAGTTACATGTTCTTGCTTCCAGGTAACTCAATGGGATACGCAGTCAACACAGGACGTATCGCAGGTATGGAAGCTGCAGAGTATATTGAAGATTAAACGTAGGATATGAATACTGGTTACGGCTACAAGCCTTTGATTCTCTCTGCTCGACAACACGTCTCGCTTGAGAGAACAAAGAGCTTGATGCCTACCAGTGAATATAGCGTATTGATGAGCTTGGTGGCTACCAGCAAATATAGTTTATTAATGAGCTTGTTTTCTACAATGAATAGATAAGTCCGTAGTAGACAATCTCTTAGGACTCTGCAGCATCACATGTAGTGAGCGAAAGAGTCACTAAGGATTGACTGCGTAACGGACGGATTAGGGAGGAAATAAAAATGGCAGGAAGACCTATATATAGACCATCCAGCTTTAAGAATGTAGAGCGCGACGGTAATGTGGTTGGCTTTTCATTTGATTGGAAAGCCCAGTACTATCGTTCTTTTACCCTTTCAATTTTAAGAGATTTGGTAATTAAAGTAGATGGTCAGGAATATAACAGAGACGATATTAGTATTACAGTAAACGGGGCTACATTTACACTTGAGGAATGTAGAACAGTGGTTGATCCAGAGTATAGATGGGAATTTGGTGAGTACGCAACAGTTACAGTATTAAAAGAGGGCGGCCTTTCAAAGGGTAAGCATTACATCGAAGCAGTACAGAAAATTGCTCCTTCATATATGCCATTCGTGATTGAGGCTCCATGTAACACAGAATTCGAAATATAGTCAGGAGGACAGATAAATGAGCGATATTAAAAGATGTGTGTCTCTATATAGCTATCAGGACGAGTTCTATCTTGGAAAGCTTGATTTAGAGGGATGCTTGAGGGAGACAGCTGCAACAGGAGCAACAGGTGTAGAGCTTCTTGCAGAGCAAATGATTAGAAAATTTCCACTTCCAATTGAAACAAAAGATTTCAGAGACCAGTGGTTTGAGTGGATGAAAAAATATAATCTTACACCAGCATGTTATGATGCATTTTTGGAGAACCATATTTACGACAACCGTACTCTCACTTTAAAAGAGCAGGTTAACATGATGAATAGAGATATTCGTCTTGCTTCACTTCTTGGATTTCCAGTGCTTCGTACATTGGTTTCGACTCCAATGGATGTAATCGAAGGAAGCTTGCCTTATGCAGAGGAGATGGGTGTAAAGATTGGTCTTGAAGTACATGCTCCATTCTCGCTTAATTCAGGCTGGGCAGATGGATACATGGAAATGATTAAAAGAACAGGCACAAAGTTCTTTGGATTTGTTCCAGATATGGGTATCTTCTGCAAGAATATTCCTGATGTTGTCCGTGACAAGGCTCGTCGTCACGGCGCAAAGGAAGAGTGTATCAAGATTGTTGATGATGCATATGCAAAGCGTGTAGCTAACGGATTTACAAAGATTAAGTATGACCTTAACCTTGGTAAGGCAAATATGGAATACCGTATGGCAAATGGAATGGTAGAAATGATGGATGCTGTAAAGGCTGCAGGAGGTGGCCCAGCAGATTTAGAGTATGCAGGTTCTTCATTTACATATTCATGGTCAGAGCCACAGGATATTATCGACAACATTGATTATATTTTCCATACACATGCTAAGTTCTACAATGTGCACGAGGACCTTGAAGAGACAGCTGTTGCTCTTCCAGAGGTAATCGAGGCTTACAAGAAAGCTGGTTACACAGGATTCTTAAGTTCTGAGTATGAAGGTGGAGAACACCTTAGAGCTGACTTAGATGTTGACAGTATTGAGCAGGTACGTCGTCATCAGGCTGCCATGAAAAAGTACATAGGAAAATAATTCAAACCAGTATTTAATAATTGCCTAGAATACCACAAACACAAGGATTCGCGGCGATTGAATAGAGGGGGAAGTAATTTACTTCTCCCTTATTTCTGTTGTATAATGTTGTCCTAAAGATAGGAGATACTATGAATAGTTTTAATCAATTCAAAGTTAACATATACAGAGATATGTCTGAGTCCCAGCATCTGCATACAGATGTTGAGTTATTGTATGTCGTTGAGGGTAGTATCAACATCAAGATTAAAGACGCAGTTTTCACCCTAAAACGAGATGATGTTTTTGTTATCAACTCTAGTATTCAGCATAGTATTGAGACAGTGGAGAAGAGTATTGTCTGCTCTATTATGTATGATTACCAGATATTGGTTCACATCCTTAAAAAGCCTAACAGCTTTTTTATGTGCAATAGTTCTGTGGACAAGTCCAAAAGCTACAACGAGATAATTAGACTGTGTCGTGATGTAGTTTATCAGCATGTTGCATCTATTAAAAAGACAGACAGTTTGATGTATAGTATGCTCTACAAATTGCTTGATGAGCTTGTTGAGCACCACATGGTTGATGATACTAATTCTGAGATTTCCGAGAATCATGATGCTGATGAAAAGCTTCAGATTATCATTCATTATGTTCACACCAATTATCAGGACGGCATTAGCCTTTCTGATCTAGCAAAGCAGATGTACACATCTACATCTACTCTTTCTCGATTGTTTAAAAAGCAGACAGGGACCTATTTTGCAGAGTATGTAAATCAGGTTCGCACTCGTTATGCAATAGATGAGCTTTTATATACAGAAAAAAATATGACTAAAATAGCCATGGATTGTGGCTTCTCAAATGCCAGTGCATTTACCAAGGTATTCAGAGAAATCTACAACATGGCACCAACTGAATATCGTCAAAAGATGAAGGGCAATGTGAAAGACGAAGTCCAGGTTGATGAGGATATCAAGGAAAAAATTCAGGCCGAGTTTAAGCGCCCAGAAGAGGATGAGTATCAAGTAGCTCCAGTTGAAACGGTTGTTGATGTTCAGGACACAACTGAGCTGAAGCGTTGCTGGAACAAGCTTATAAATGTTGGTTTTATCCATGATGTTCTCAGGGCCAATACTCAGTATCACATTGAGTATCTCCACAAGGAGTTGGGATTTACCTATGCCAGAATCTGGATGGTATTTAACTCAAAGACTATGGTTTCCGATGGAGTTACTGTAGGTAATTACAACTTCGACATGATATTCGAGGCCCTTGATTTTCTAGTTGACCATCATATCACTCCTTGGCTTGATTTTACTAATCGACCATATGCCAATGTGACTAATTCAGAGGAATCCGCTTGGTTTGAGGACATTCGCATTATCTACAAGGACAAGCGAGTATGGGAGAATTTATACAAGCAGTTTTTCAAAATGCTAGTTCGTAGATACGGAGAAAAGGAAGTCACTAAGTGGAGATTTGAAATTGGCTTAGAGGGATTCCATTCCGATTATGACACTTTCTATATCCTTGACGGATATGATTTTATAGACGTATATGAGTTTATTGCCCAGACTGTTAAAAAGCTGGTTCCAGCTGCCCAGGTAGGTTATTCAGCAGGCCCTGGTATTGAGGGACAGACATCATTTGACACTATTCTTACCAAGCTTAGAGATTGCAAAGTACAGCCGGACTTTATCTCGGTAATATTATTCCCATATATTCCAAAGACAGTGTCGGGATTAAAGGGGGGCAAGGCTCAGTTTGTGCGCTCTCAGGATCGTGACTTCGAGGGCAATGAGCTAGAGCGTATTGGCAAGGCCTTTGATAAGCTAGGTATTCCTAGAAATAAAATTGTTATTTCTGAGTGGAACCTTACATGTTCTAATCGCAACTATCTCAATGACAGTACATTTAGAGCATGTCTATTTATCAGAAACATAGTTAAATTTGCTGCGGATATTGATGTGTGGGGACTTTGGTTTGCCTCAGATTGGCAGTGTAATTCATATTCAGCCAGAAATGTTATTAATGGAGGCGGAGGACTGCTCTCAAAAGACACCATTAGAAAGCCTATTTTCTATGCCATCAAAATGATTAATCATTTAGGAAGTCAGGTGGTGGCTAGAGGAGAGAATTTCATGGTTACTAAGTTGGCGGCAGATGAGTTCCAGATTGTTTGCTTCAACTTGAATTGGTACAATTCCAGTTATTTTATCAACGCTGAAAATCAGGCTACAGTTGCTGAGGCTAAGGCATATTTTGACCAGAGTGGCACCAAGAAAAAGATAGTTATAAAGCTTTCTGGAGTCAGCGAGAATAGTGGTTTCTATGTAAAGCGAAGAAGCGTTAATAGCAATCAAGGTTCTATTATTGACGAATGGGGCAAGTTCGACAACGATGAGAAGCTTGAGAGGACTGAGATTAAATATCTCCAGGAGATGTGCGTACCACAGCTTTCTAGGACAAAGGTACAGTCAAAGGGCCACATGCTTACACTGGAGCTTGAGCTAGAGCCACAGGAATTTTGCATGCTCCACGTTCTTCCGGAATACTAAAAGCAGAGGGGAGGGGCCCACTTGTGGGAGTTGCCCCTCTGCCACAGCGGGCCCATTGCTGAAAGCAATTTGCATGGGCCCTGCTTTCCCGAAAGCAGAGGGTGGACCCCGCTTGCAATAAAATACTATATTTGATTGCGGTGATTTTTTCCAAAATAATTGTCTTTGCAACAGATAATAAAATATTGAAAAGCTAATAAGAGAATATAAACAAGAAAGTCGGTATATTTTATGTAGATAAAAGATATCGACTTTTTTTATTTATATTTATAAAGGAGAGACATATGGAAACTATCAGAATTGGTATCATAGGCCATGGTTTCATGGGCCATGAGCATGAGTCAATGCTCACACGCCTAGATGGCTACAAGGTAGTTGGTATTTCAGATATCGACCCAAAGCAGCTTGAAGACGTTAAAGAGGGCATAAAAAGATATGCTAACAACGAGGAGATGTTTAATGATCCTGAAGTTGATGTGGTTATCATTGCTGCAAACAACAATCAGCATCATGACCTTGTTATTCAGGCGGCAAAAGCCGGAAAGGATATTATCTGCGAAAAGCCGGTAGCTATGAATCTTGCAGAGCTTGATGACATGGTAAAGGTTGTAGATGAGTGTGGTGTTAATTTCACAGTTCATCATCAGAGACGCTATGACAAGGATTTCCGTACAATGAAAAATGTATTTGACAGTGAGACTCTTGGAGATATTTATTCAATCAAGAGCAGCTTATACGGCTTCAATGGAAATATGCATGATTGGCATGTTTACATTGCAGAGGGTGGCGGAATGCTATTTGATTGGGGGGTTCACCTCTTAGACCAGATGCTTTGGATGATGCCTGGTGCAAAGATTAAATCCGTATTTGCGGATGTGAGAAATGTAATCAACTTTGAGGTTGATGACTATTTCAAGATTCTTATGAAATTTGATAATGGAATTATGGCAGAGGTAGAGCTTGGCACATATTTCCTTACTGACAAGATGGACAACAAGTGGTTTGAACGCCACTGGATTATGGGTGGAAACAAGGGTACAGCTTACCTTGATGGATTTGATCCCCAGGGTGCTATTGTTCGCACTAATGGACTTCTTCAGAATGTGGGAGGCCAGCGTACAATGACAGCAGCGGGCCCAACTCGTTCATTTGGTCCACCACCAGAGGGCAAGCTTGTAACTGAGCCACTTCCACTTGCAGACACAACTCATGAGGATTACTTTGAGAACTATCGCAAGGCATTTGACGGGCAGGAAGAATTCCTTGTAAAAATTCCTGAGACAAGAAGAGTTCTCAGACTTATGGAGGCTGCTAGGGAGTCAGCTCGCACAGGCAAATCAATTGATTTTGAATAGTAAAGATTAAGTTGGTTTTGACCATAAACTTGAGGCATTTTACATAGCCGAAATATTCTGTGGTCAGCCAACTTTTTTAGTGCAACGATTTACCCCAAAACGTTGTTACTCCTAATACGTTTAAGTAAAAATCTGCAAAAAAAAGAAAGCCAGTGACGGGTTTTAATCAAGCAATATTAAGTGGCCTCATATATAATTTTTGACATGGAAAATATAAGGGAAATAGTGCAATTTAATATTATTCATGAAAATAACAGGGAGCCTAGAGAACAGCATTATCATCAGAATCTTGATATGCTATATGTTCTTTCAGGCTCTGTGGACGTGGTGATTGATGACAAGGAATATCACCTTAAAGAGGAGGATATGATTTTAATCAATTCCAACAAGCGTCATAAGTTCGAAAACTCAGGCAATCTTTTGGCTATCAGATTTGCAATCGATTATTATCTGTTGTCCCAGACCGTAGGTACTACTCAAATGCTTTTCCTATGCAATTCTGCAGTGGATAAAAACTCAGCCTACGACAAGCTGCGCCACCAGATTAAGGAGATTATCAGATACTACTATACTGAGACCAAGGGAGATAAATGTTATCTTCAGGCTCTCTACTATCAGATGCTCCATGTGCTGATTGCAAATTTCATGGTAAAGACTGAGGAGGCCAAGGTCCTCTTTGATTACAACTCAGACAAAGAGCGCATCAGTGAAATTCAAAGTTATATCCAGGGACATTACCAGTCGCCAATCAGCCTAAATGATTTGGCGGAGCAAATGTACCTTACACCAGCATATCTTTCCAAATACATCAAAAAGAAATTTGGAATGACATTCATAGATTATCTCAACAACATTCGACTTTTCCATGCAGTGGATGAGCTGGTTTACACAAATAAGAGCCTGACTCATATTGCCATGGATAATGGTTTTTGCACATCTGCAGCCCTTAATAAATCCTTCAAAAAAGTTTTCAATATGTCACCAGGTGAATACAGAAAGTCTGCTGAAAAATGCGCCGAGAAAGTGGCAAATGAAGATGAAATTGGAAAGCAGGAAATCATTTCTTTTATAGAAAATGAAAGCAACAAGCTCAAGAGCGGTAAATCAACTCAATTGCTTGTAGAGGTTGATGCTTCCAATTACAAGGAGAAATACGTGGATGAGACACGGGTGATTAATATAGGCAGCATTTATATGTTGCTTCAGCAGGAGGCTCAGGAACAGCTCCTTGAGCTGAAGGACAAGCTGGGAATCACCCATGTGAGAGTGTGGAATGTTTTCGCATCAAACACATGCATTAGAGAAAACGACACATACAGTTTCCATAAGCTAGATAATGTGCTGGATTTTCTTGTGGACAATGACATTAAACTATACATGGAACTGGGACAAAAGCCAACACTTCTCATGTATGGCCCTGAGCGATACATTAATCCAGATTCCAAGGAAATCAAATTATTTGAATATGATTTTTATAAAAAGCTAATCAAAGATTTGAGCATTCATCTGGTTAACAGATATGGCATTGAGGAAATTGAAAAATGGTACTTCGAGTTTTGGAACAATCCACTTTTAAAAATCGGAGAGGAAACTGGAGAGTACTATAGATACTTCGATTTGATCTACAAGACATTTAAAAACATAAGTCAGGATATCAATATTGGTGGTCCGGGACTTGTTTTAGGATATGAAAAGGCATTGGCTGAAAGGGTTTTTGCCATTTGGAAAAAACGAGAAATTTGGCCTGACTTTATTTCTTTCGGTTCATTTCAGTACATATCATTTACCGATGGACAATTTATTTACGGCAAGAAATCCTTGGACAAGGATTATGTTAAAAATCAGGTTTCAGTCATGAAACAGTCCATGGCAGACATTGGATTTACTGTAAAAGAGTTCCATTTAGATGAGTGGAATTACACGGTATCCAATAGAAATGTCATCAGTGATAGTTGCGAGCATGCAGCTTACATCATGAAAAATTATATCGACATGATTGGTAATGTGGATGTGATGTGCTATTGGCACGGACTTGATTTGTATGCAGAGTACTATGACACCAATTCTCTGTTGAGTGGTGATGCGGGATTGATTTCAAGAGATGGAATCAAGAAGCCATCATTTTACGCAGTGGAGTTTTTGAATCGCAGTTATTGTAATGAGATTTGTAGAAATGATAATGGGATTATTTCTACCAATGGTCGTGGTAGTTACTCCATTGTATGTCATAATTTCAAGCCATTATCGGAAAACTATCTGGACATCGAAGAGGATTTGATTCAGATAAAAGACATTGAGCACTACATACAAGACACTGAGGATTTGGGAATGAAATGTGTTTTGAACAATGTTCAAAATGGCAACTACCAGATAAAGACATACTACATCAATCCAGAGTACGGCAGTGTTCAGGATATGTGGAAGCGACTAGGCCTTGCAGAATCCATGGAGAGTGAAGAGATTCAATTCATTAAGAAACATGCCAATCCAAACATGGAGATGCAGCAGGTGGAGGTATCCGACAACAGGTTGGAGATTGAATTTAACCTAAAGGCTACAGAGATAAGATTCATAGAGATTAAATATCAGTTCAAATATGAGTAGCAAGATTTTTGGAGAGCAAAAATTGTACTATGATTTTTGTTCTCCATTTTTTCGGGGGATATTTTAGAGCTAATTCAGATAGTGAAAATTGCCAAATACAGAAAAGTCGAAAAGGGCAATAGGACATAAAATATTCACATATTCATTCAAGATGTGAAAGGAGAAAGGAATGAAAGTATTAGGTATTTCTTTTGGTCGTATTGATCAAAGAAGCGATGTTATGGTAAAGGAAGCTCTCTTTGCAGCAAAAGAAGCTGGCGCAGAGGTGGAATTTATCAACACAGTCAGACTTAATATTGGTCATTGCCGAGCATGTGATTATTGCAGTCGTTGCCGTGATAAGGGAGATGTTGAAATTCACTGCTGTATGAAAGACGACTACTCAATCCTCGAAGAGAAGTGTCTTGATGCAGATGGTATTATCATTGCAGCACCTGTTTATGCGGTAGGTATTGTTGGCCAGTTTAAGAACTTTGTTGATAGATTTGGTCCATCTCATGATAGAGCAGCACTTTTGGAGGAGAACAAGAAGAGAGAAGAAGCAGGAAAGCCACTTCTTGATGAGCGTTATTTCAAAGACAGATATGTAGGTTACATTTCAGTTGGCGGTGCGCAGACACACAACTGGGTTTCACTTGGTCTTCCAATGCTTGACTTATTCTCATTCTCATTCTGCATGAAATGTGTTGGTCATGTAGATGCTTACGACCAGGGTCGCACAGGACATCCTTTATTTGACAAGGATCTTATGAAGAAGTGTGCTGAGCTTGGTACAGCAGTAGCTGAATCACTTGGCAAGCCTTACGATGAGGTTGACACATGGGTAGGCGATGAGGGTGTTTGCCCAGTATGTCACAATCCACTTCTCTCAATGAACGGAACAACAACTGTTGAATGCCCTATTTGCGGTATCTACGGAAAGCTTTCTGTTGATGGAGACAAGGTAACAGTTGAGTTCTCTGAGGAGGAGAAGAACAGAGCTCGTAACACTCCAATTGGAATCTATGAGCACTACAACGAAATTCAGAACATGATTACAGTATGTGTGCCAAAGCTTATGGCAAACAAGGACACACTTCCTAAGATGATGGAGAAATATAAGAATTTCGATTTACATTGGTAATAGTGTCATTAAAAGGCACTTGTTCGATAGTTAGATATTTGTATATGTATAATATTTATGGGGGAAAAGAAAATGGACGCAACAAATTTAGCAGGAAGCTCTGCAAAGTCTGGTGTTACAAAGTTAAACCAGTACGGTATGGCTCCTTTGAAGCCAATTAATTATTTTGTCTATGGTATGGGTAATTTTGCTTCTCAGCTTTCATGGACAATGGTAAGCACTTACCTTTCAATTTTCTATACTGATGTATTTGGTCTTGGAACTGGTGCAGTTGCACTCCTTATGTTTATCGCTAAGGTTTGGGATGCTATTAATGATCCAATGATGGGTACAATTATGGAGCGTACTCATACAAAGCACGGTCGTTTCCGTCCTTACATTGTAGTAGGTGCAATATTCCTTGTAATCTTTACAATCCTTACATTTACAGTACCAGGATTTGGTGGTCCAGCTAAGCTCGCTTATGCTTACATCACATACATCGGTCTTGGTATGTCATACACAATGACAAACGTACCTTACCTTGCAATGCCTGTTGTTATGACACGTGATCCAAAGGAAATCAACAAGCTTAATGCAGCTCAGATGATGGGTATGACAATTGGTCAGATTATCCTTAACCTTTTTGTGCTTCGTCTCGTTGTTTGGTTTGGTAAAGGAAATCAGGCTGCAGGTTATCAGTCAACAGCTATTCTTCTTGCACTTGTAGCACTTCCAATGTTCTGGGCAGTTGCAGCTCTTTCAAAGGAGAGAATTGATGTTAAGAAGAGTGAGCAGGGAAGCATCCTTGAAGGTCTCAAGCTCATCGCTAAGAATAGAAACCTTGTATGTGCACTTCTTTATAGCTTAATGAACATGTTTGGTATGCTTGGACGTATCTCTGTAGCAGTATTCTTCTACATGCACGTTGTACAGAATTTTGAATACATCACAATCTTTATGATGATGCAGATGATTGTTGGTACACTTATAATGCCACTCGCTCCAAAGCTTTGCCTTAAGTATGGTAAGAGAAACATTGCTATTCTTTCAATGCTCATTCAGGGTCTTGCACTTATTATCATTTTCTTTGGTCCATCAAAGAGTATTCCATTCAACTTCGTAATGATGGTTATCTACGGATTTGGATACATTGCTGGTCCTTCAGGATCAGGTATGGTTGTTGATGCTATCGATGATTTTGATCTTAAGTATGGTTACAGAAATGATGGTATGGCATTCTCATTCTCAGGAATGGCTACAAAGATGGGTACAGCTCTTGCAAACTCTATCTTCCTTCTTATCATGGGATACTTTGGATATGATAGCTTATTTGGTGTAAGAGAGCAGTTAGCAGAAGCTACAGATCCAGGAGTAATTGCTAGCCTTACACAGCAGATTGCACACACAGAGTTTGGTATCAACATGTGTGCAAACCTTCTTCCAGGTATTGTATTCCTTCTTGGAATCATTCCACTTCTTATCTACAACCTTGATAAGCCCGGATACATGGATAAGGTTAGAGA